>George_p1__coassemble_138_pt1 | contig 57207 bp, 45 predicted proteins | sample George_p1__metabat2_high_PE_044 | metagenome-assembled genome bin George_p1
TGCTTTGGGAGCAGGGGGTCGTGGGTTCGAATCCCGCTACCCCGACGAGGAAAACATTGAATTAAGATTTGGTCTTGATTCAATGTTTTTTTTATTTCTTCTTTTTTCTTGGCGTATATGTATTTTTATTCGAAAGAATTTCTTAAATTTGTTTTTAAGTATTGCTTGAATTAATAATAATATTATGAATATTAAAGTACGCCTGATCTTGATGAACTTTCTGCAATTTGCAGTGTGGGGAGCTTATCTTACTTCAATGGGCACTTATTTGGCCCAAATTGGTTTAGGAAGTCATATTGGACTTTTTTATGCGATGCAAGGTATTGTATCATTGTTTATGCCTGCTATCTTAGGTATTATAGCAGACCGTTGGATTCCTGCTCAGCGTTTGTTGGGAATCAGTCATTTACTCGCTGCTTTATTTATGGCAGGAGCTGGTTATTATGGAATGACGGCTGGCAGTCATGTTTCTTTTCCTGTTTTGTTCGCTTTCTACTCAATGAGTGTGGCATTTTATATGCCTACCTTGGCATTGTCAAACTCTGTTGCTTATACAGCTTTGGATAAAGCGGGACTTGATACGATTAAAGCATTTCCTCCGATACGTACTTTTGGTACGATTGGTTTCATTTGCTCCATGTGGGTAGTCGATTTGTTAGGCTTTCAGGCTAATTATATGCAGTTCTTTATGTGTGCCATTTGGGGAGTAATTCTTTCTTTCTATGCCTATACGCTGCCGGCTTGTCCTGTATCTCATGATAATGGAGCCAAGAAATCGCTGGTTGAAGCTTTAGGGTTGCGTGCATTTCTGTTGTTTAAAGATAAGAAAATGGCCATTTTCTTTATCTTTTCAATGCTTCTTGGTGTGTCTCTTCAGATTACCAATGGGTTTGCGAATCCGTTTATTACGAGCTTTAAGGCTATTCCTGAATATGCAGAAACGTTTGGAGTACAGCATGCTAATCTTTTGATTTCTCTTTCGCAGATAAGTGAAACCTGCTGCATTTTGTTGATTCCTTATTTCTTGAGTCGGTTTGGTATAAAAAAAGTGATGTTGATAGCCATGGGAGCATGGGTTTTACGCTTTGGCTTATTTGGATTGGGAAATCCGGGAAGTGGAGTATGGATGTTTATTCTTTCCATGTTGGTCTATGGCGTTGCTTTCGACTTTTTCAATGTCTCAGGCTCCTTGTTTGTAGATAAAGAGACTGATATGTCTATCCGTTCCAGTGCTCAGGGGCTGTTTATTATTATGACAAATGGAATTGGTGCAACAGTAGGTACATTAAGTGCTCAGCTTATCGTAAATCGTTTTGTAGATTTTAACAGTACGCTTCCTCAAACAGAAGGATGGGCTACCTCATGGTTTATTTTTGCTGCATACGCTTTAGTCGTGGCAGTAGTTTTTGCTTTTGTTTTTAAATATAAACACGTTAAATAGCAGTTAAACAAGGGACTTGGCTATGAAAGAAATAGAACTGAGAGTCTTGGATATGTCAACAATGCTAAAGCCGTCTGATTCTTATGCTTTGGTCTTGGAGGAAAAAGAGGAGGGGCATCGTAAATTGGCATTAATCATCGGGCCATTGGAAGCGCAGGCTATCCGGATTGTACAGATGCCTTATCGGATGCCACGCCCTTTCACGCATGATTTGATGCTGAATATATTGCATGAGGAAGGAATGGTAATAACCAAGTCGGTTATTTATGAGGTGAAAGATGGAGTATATTATTCTTTCCTTTATATTATGAGGTCAGATGGAACAGTATTTAAAATGGATGCTCGTACAACTGATGCCATCTCTTTGTCCTTGCGGGATAAATTCCCGGTTTATGTATATGAGGATATTTTGAATCGGGAGATGCTGAACGACGTAATGCGTGATGGAATGTATAGTATGTCTGTTAATTCTGTTGATACAGAATTATTGAAACAAGCTTTGAGTGAGGCTATCGGTCGTGAGGATTATGAGGCTGCATCGAAATTGAGAGATGAAATTAAGCGGAGAGAACTTGAAAACCATACGTATGAATAGAGGAGATAATAAAAAATAGAATAGCGATGAAAATTAGGTTTTGTCAGTGGATTGGTTTATGCTTGCTCTTGCTCTTTTCTGCTTGTTCCAAGAATAATAGATACGTAAATGTATTGCCGGCTGATGCTTCTTGTGTTGTCTCGGCACATCTTCCTGTTTTAATAGAAAAAAGCGGTTTATCTGAACAAGATTTTGAATTATGGATGGGGAAGATAGATAAGCTGGTGAAAGAAAAGTCTCAGTCGCAAGATTGGGCTTTGCTGGGGAAACTTTTAGCCTGTCCAGAGAAAAATGGAATAAATTGGAAAAAGGAGATTTATCTGTTTATGCATCCTGAAATTGAGCAGGTGGGCTTATTAGCTCCAGTTTCGGATTATGAAAGGTTGGGAAGTGCATTGGATGAATTGGTCAGGCAGGGTGTATGTAAATCATTTATAGAAAAAGAAAACTGTCGTTTATCTTTTTTTGATAATGGGTTTGCCGTTGCATATAATGATGAAGCTTTTCTTGTGATAGGAGTTCCGTCAGAGATTGGAGCAGATAAAGCAGGAGATTTGTTGACAAGATGGATGAACGCTTCTGAAGAAAAAAGTTTTATTTCAACAGAAGGTTTTAACAAATTATCTAAAGCTGAGGGAGATATTAAAATGGTAGCTTCTATGAATATGCTTCCCCAGAAATATGTTGCTATGTCTATGGCTGGCGTGTCTGATGATTTTTTATGGAAGGGGATGTATTCGTTGGTTGCGGTCAGTTTTGAAAAGGGGAAGTTGGTTATGAAGGTTGAAAACTTTCAAACCGGTGATAAAGCAGAAGAGGAGTCTTTTAGAATAGCCGATTTATATAAGGGTGAAACCAGCGGAAAGTTTCTTGCTGAATTTCCCGGTGATATGATGCTGTGGCTGAATACGACGGTAAATGGAGAGAAATGGAATGAAGTTTTGTGTCAGCAGCCTTTGTTGAAAGAGCAATTAAAGAACACACATCTATTTGTTAATCTTGAAAAATGTATTACAGCCCTAAAAGGTGAACTTGCCTTAGGTGTCTCTGTGTCATCGCGTATTCCAGAGTTTGGATTGTTCGCAGAGGTAGAGAATGATGAGTTTCTGAAGGAACTGGCTCCTTTTCAATCTACTTTAAGCCTGTTGGGTTTTCAGTATGGAGTGAAAGAAGGCGTTTTTTCATTGACGAATTATGAAAAAGGAAAAGATGATTTGTTAGCCGAAGCAGTGTGGACCAAAGATTCAGAAAATAAATTATTTTTCTTGACTTTAGATTTAAAAGCTTTGCAGGCTATTGCTCCGTTTCTTTCATCGTCCGAAGCCATGGCTGTGGGAATTGCCGCTGCTTATATAGAGAATATTCAAGTTTACTCATCGGAGATCAACTCGGGGAATTTAGTTATAAAGGCAGTAAATAAGGATACAAATATGCTGAAGCAGTGTGTTGATTTGGTCAAGAAAATGGCGGAAAATCAATAAGTTCTCGATGAAAAGAACTAACTTTGTGCATAAATTCAATTAAAAATAGAGAATATGCACGTATTTTATACTCCTGAAATAGCCGTAAATCCAGAGTTACCGGAAGAAGAAGCCGCACATTGTTTGCGTGTTTTGCGTTTGACTGTTGGCGATGAAGTGATGCTTACAGATGGGAAAGGACTTTTTTATAAAGCTGTAATCAGTGCAGCTACAGGCAAGCGTTGTCAGGTGAAAGTTGTAGAGTCCATAGAGCAGGAGCCATTTTGGAATGGACATCTTCATTTGGCAATGGCGCCCACAAAGAATATGGACCGGATAGAATGGTTTGCTGAGAAAGCCACTGAAATAGGATTCAATGAATTGAGTTTCTTGAATTGCCGTTTTTCGGAGCGGAAAGTCATCAAAACAGAGCGTATCGAAAAAATTGTTGTTTCAGCCGTGAAGCAGTCTTTAAAGGCATATAAGCCTGTGGTAAACGAAATGATGGATTTCTCCCGATTCATGGAAAAAGATTTTTCCGGTCAGAAGTTCATAGCCCACTGCTATGAAGGAGAAAAGCCTCTGTTGAAAGATGTACTTGTTCCGGGGCAGGATGCGTTGGTCTTGATCGGACCAGAAGGCGATTTCAGTATGGAGGAGGTACAGAAGGCTGAAGCCGCCGGTTTTCGTGCTATCAGTTTGGGAAAATCTCGTTTACGTACCGAAACAGCTGCTTTAGTAGCTGTGCATACCATGAATCTTTTTAATCAGAAATAAAACGTATGTTGCGTTATAAGGTCATAGTTTGGATAGCAGGAATCAGTCTGCTTTTAGCATCGTGTACAGATGGTAGCCGTTATGTACAAGCATTACCGAAAGATGCCGCTTTGGTTTCTTCTATTCAGTTAGAAAGTCTTGTAGGGAAGGCAGGACTGAAAGGCGATGGCAGTGGGCTGGCATGGGTCAATCAGTTGAAAAAGGCTGTCGGCGATTTGGGCAACTTGAACTCCTTGGTTGATAACATAATTAAAGAACCTTCCGAGAGTGGACTGGCATTAGATGAGAGGCTTTACATTTTCGTAGGGTCTCATTCTTCTTCGGCTGGTGTATTGGCACGTGTGGCAGATGAGGGGAAGATAGATGATTTGTTGTGCTTGTTAAAAGAACAGCAAATTTGTGAACTCTTGCGTGATGGTGAAGGTTGTAAATGGACTACAGCCGGGAAGTTCTTGATAGCTTATTCGGATGTGGCTTTTTTGATAATGTTTCATCCTCAAGGAGGGAATCCTGCCGATTTACAGCATCAGGCGGCCCGGTTATTGAGGCAAGATGAAAGTGAAGGGTTCAGTGCTTCGTCTGATTATGCCAAGATGCATTCGGCTCAAGGAGATATTGTTACGTTTGCTTCACTGAATATACTTCCACAGAGTTATCTTACATCGTTGATGATGGGTGTTTCAGCTGATTTGAATCCGCAGAATATCAACTTGCTTGCGTCTCTTGATTTCCGGGAAGGGAAGGCTGTAATGGATGTGCAGGTTTTTCCTGTTAGTGAGGCGATGAGTAGACAAATTCAAAAGTTTCAGGATACGGGGGAAGATATAAAAGGAAGTTTCTTGGATTGTTTTCCCGCCAATACGGGGCTTTGGATTTCTTCGAATCTAAACGGGGAAAAGCTTTACAACTTACTGAATGAGATACCAATGGTGAACAGAAAGTTCCGGCATTCTATGATACCTCTTGACTTTCAGTCTATCTTTGAGTCTGTCAAAGGTGATGTGGCATTGGCTTTTCCTGATCCGTTACTGAGTCAAGGGTTTATTGCTTATGCTGAAGTGATTAACCGGGATTTTCTTCAGACTTTTGAAGATTTGAAGCCGCTTTTTGCTATGACGGGCGGACAGATGAAATTAATGAATCAAGGTGATAATGCTTATGAATTTCAGGCTTCAGACGGATCGGTCTTAGGTTTGAAGCGTGGACCTGTTATTCTGTGGTTTGGAGTGAAAGACAATCGTTTTTATGTGACTAATAACGAGAGTTTAATAGGAAAGAAGGTTTTAGGACTTTCTTTGCGTGATGCTAAATGGAAGAGTAGGGTAGATAATAAACGCATCTTTGCGGCTTTAAATTTATCATCAGTCTTGAAAGAGGGTGACTATGTTGCGATAGACTCACCCGATAGTCAGCATATACATATAGAGTGGGTGATGAAAAAGCAGGATAGGAATATACTGCAACAGATGTTACACATAGCAGGATTTTGAACAAGTGAATACGATTGAGTTACAACAGACTTTACCTGAAGTGTTTGCCGATAGTAATGGAATTACTTCAGATATATGGCATAAGCAGGTGGCTTTTCAGCGCGGACAACTCTGCTTGATAGAAGCTGCATCGGGAACAGGCAAGTCATCTTTATGTAATTTTATTTATGGAGTCAGAACCGATTATCAAGGTATTATTTGTTTTGATGGTGAAAACGTCCGTACGTTTCCCCTATCGCGTTGGGTGAATATCAGGAAAAAAAACTTGAGCATGCTGTTTCAAGACTTGCGCTTATTCTCCGAGTTGACGGCCTATGAAAATGTTCAGATGAAAAATTCACTTACGGATTGTCAAACGAAAAAACAAATTAAGCAGTGGTTCGAAGCCTTAGGTATAGCCGATAAATGGAATCAGCCAATAGGTAAGATGTCGTTTGGGCAGCAGCAGAGGGTGGCTTTCATACGTGCTTTATGTCAGCCTTGTGATTTTATTTTTTTGGATGAGCCTGTGAGCCATCTTGATGACGGCAATGCTCGTATCATGGGACAAATCTTGTCAGAGGAGGTACAGCGACAAGGTATGGGAGTGATTGTAACCTCCATAGGAAAGCATCTTCCGCTGGAATATACTAAAGTTTTTTCGTTATAGGATGTTTCTATCAGATAAGCTATGATTTGGAAATTATTACGACAACATATCAGTCCGGCACAGTTGCTTGGATTCTTTTTTGCTAACCTTTGTGGAATGGCTATCGTGTTACTGGGAGTACAGTTTTATAGAGACATAGCGCCGGTTTTGACGCGAGGTGATAGCTTTATGAAAAAAGATTATATGGTTATCAGCAAGCAGGTAAGTACACTGGGAACTTTGGTCGGGAAAAGTACGGTTTTTTCTGATGGAGATATAGTCGACTTAAAAGAACAGCCTTTTACTCAAAAAGTGGGAGTCTTTACTTCTGCTTGCTTTAAGGTGGCTGCCGGTATGGGTATGCAAGGTGTGAATCTGTCTACAGCGTTATTCTTTGAATCCGTTCCCGATGAGTTTGTAGATGCCGATTTGAAGAATTGGAGTTTTCATCCTGGGCAAGAAGAAATTCCTATTATCATTCCCCGTAATTATTTGAATTTATATAATTTCGGTTTTGCTCAAAGTAGGAATTTGCCGCAGCTTTCAGAAGGAGTAATGGGAATGGTTCCATTGGATATCCGGATAGAAGGACAGGGAAAGAGGACGCATATGAAAGGACGTATAGCTGGTTTTTCCAGTCGTTTGAATACCATTCTTGTTCCTCAGTCGTTTATGGATTGGGCCAACCGTACTTATGGTGAAAGAGAGCAGGTTTGTCCTTCCCGTTTGATTGTGGAGGTAGATCATTCATCTGATGACCGTATCGCCCGTTATTTTAAAGAGAGAGGTTATGAAACCGAGGGAGATAAACTGGATAATGGAAAGGTAGCCTGGTTCTTGAAAGCATTGGTGAGTATCGTGCTTTTTATCGGTATCTTGATTAGTGTGCTTTCATTCTACGTACTGATGCTGAGTGTATATTTGCTTTTGCAGAAAAATACGGTGAAACTTGAGAATTTATTGCTGATAGGATACAGCCCGGCTCGTGTGGCGTTGCCTTATCAGCTATTGGTTTTAGGACTAAATGCTTTGGTTTTGCTTTTAGGCTTACTGTCTGTCATGTCCGTCCGCTCGTATTATGGTGAATGGATAGTCCGTCTGTTTCCCGGAGCAGAATTGGGAAGTCTGGCTCCATCGGTATGGGTGGGCAGTTTGCTGTTTATATTCGTTTCAGTGCTGAATCTGTGGATTATTCGCAAGAAGATTAATGGGGTTTGGTTAAAGCGTTGATTTCTTCCTTTTTTATTTGGCTTAGTTTCCCTTGAGAAAACTGGGGTTTTCTTTAGAAGAAACTGTGGTTTTCCCTTGAAGAAACTGTAGTTTCTTCTTGAATAAACTGGATGGAAATTTCTATGTTTATATTGTATCAGCCAACTATACATAATGAAAGTTGGCTGATATTTTTATCGTTTGTTGAAAACAATCGACTTAAGTGTATTTTAAGGATTGATTAAACCTTTTTTAAGTGATAAAAAGAAGAGGTTTTAATCAATGAACCGCTTGGTTAAGTTCTCGAACTCATCAATACGCCGGTCGCGTAAGAAAGGCCACCAGCGGCGTACGTTTTCACTTCGGCTCATGTCGATTTCCACAAGTAAGTTTTCCTCTTTCATGTTACTGGCTTGTGCTATAATTTCTCCTTGAGGTCCGGCGACAAAGCTATTTCCCCAAAATTGAATACCTTTGGTTTGTCCGGAAGGGTCTGGCTCATGACCTACCCGGTTTACGGCAATTACCGGAAGTCCGTTGGCTACAGCATGTCCGCGCTGAACAGTGATCCATGCGCCAAGCTGTCTCATTTTTTCCTCTTGCGTATCCGAGCTTTCCCATCCGATGGCTGTAGGATAAATCAACAATTCAGCTCCTTTTAATGCCATGAGACGGGCTCCTTCTGGATACCATTGATCCCAGCACACCTGTACACCTAATTTCCCGATAGAGGTTTGTATCGGTTCAAAACCTAAGTCGCCCGGTGTAAAATAAAACTTTTCATAATAAGCAGGATCATCGGGTATGTGCATTTTACGGTATTTTCCGGCAATGCTTCCGTCTGAATCAAAAACCACAGCGGTATTGTGATAGAGCCCCGGGGCGCGACGCTCAAAGAGAGAAGTCACTAAGACCACATGGTAAGCAGCGGCAAGTTCGCTGTAAAAGCCTGTAGAGGGTCCTGGTATAGGCTCTGCAAGGTCGAACATGTTTGTATCTTCTGTCTGGCAGAAATAAGGTGTATTATGCAGCTCTTGCAGTATAACGAGCTGAGCACCGGCTTGTGCCACAGAAGCTATGTTCCGGTGCAGTTTCTCAAGGTTTAATTTAATATCGTTTGTGCATGCCTGCTGAACGATACCTACACGAATAATTCTTTTCATAATGAGTGATTTACTTTTATTGAATCAGGATATTGCATAGTAACACAGTGTAGAGAACCATGTTGCTTGATTAGGGCAAGGCAGTTTATACCTACGATTTCTCTTCCGGGAAAGGCTTGTGCCAGTACGGCAGCGGCTCGCTCATCATTTTCTTTTTGGTTGTACGTTGGGTAAAGTACAGCTTGATTCATGATCAGAAAGTTGGCATAAGTTGCCGGCAGACGTTCTCCTGCCTCATCATAAATAGCTTCAGGCATAGGAAGGGGTAACAAGCGGTAAGGCTTTCCTTCTAAGGTTCTGAAACTCTTGAGTTGCTCCTCCATGGACTGGAGGGCTCCGTAATGGGCATCTTCCTTGTCCAGGCATTGTACATACGTAATCGTATTATCCGGGCAGAGGCGTGCCAATGTGTCAATATGGCTGTCGGTATCATCGCCTGCAAGAAATCCATAATCGAGCCATAATATCTGTTTCAGATTGAAACGCTCTTTCAGATAGTTTTCTATTTCTCCCCGACTCATGGTGTCATTTCGGTTGGGAGCCAATAGGCAAAGTGAAGTAGTGAGAAGGGTTCCTTCTCCGTCACTTTCCACAGAGCCGCCTTCGAGTATGAAGTTGCGGCAGTTTACATAATTGCCGTTTATCAATCCGCTTTTATATAGCCGGCTATTAATCAGATTGTCTTTATTGGCTGCAAATTTCATCCCCCATCCGTTGAAGCAAAAATCTAACAAAAGAGGACTTCCATGATATTTCAGCAGGGTGATAAATCCATGGTCGCGTGCCCATGTATCGTTTGTAGGGCAGGCAATGAACTGGATATTTTCACGGAAAGGAGTTTCATTCAGCGCCTTCGGAAATTCAGGTGCTACGAGTAGGAGCGGTTGCCGGGTAGCGATTTCACGGGCAAGATTGCAGAAACATTCTTCTACTTCATCCAGCATATATGCCCAGTCAGTATCTGCATGAGGCCAGGTGAGCTGTATATAGCTTTGCGGATGCCATTCGGAAGGTAAATAATAGTTTTTTTCCATTTATTTATTTATTTTATTCGTTGTCTTTTTTCTTGTACTGCAGGCGTTATGGCCTTTTCTTTTATTTGCTTTTTCTCTTCTTTCGGCTTCTGGTTCGATGTACGTAGTTTTCTTCTATGTAAAAACCAGTCGACTAACTCTTTCCAGTCGGTAAAGTCTTTTTTATACATTAATCCGATGCCTTGTGTGGTAAGGGTTGATTTGGTAAAATACCGGTCGTTAGTCTGATTGTATCCTCTTAAACGAAATTCTCCGTTTTTAGTAAGTAGCCAAATAGCTTCAAAGTCGCCTACGAAATTGGTATTTCGCATAGTGTTCTCTCGGTATCCGAAATTGCCGTTAATAATCAGGCGGTTGTTAAGCAGGCGTCCGGAGAGAATGGCTTCAGCTTCTACATCGCTCCATCCTTTTTCTCCCGTGCTTAAGTGGGTTCCTATATTCCAGTTCTGGTTGTCGAGCACTTGCGATAGCATGTTGTTCAGCTGTCCGGAAAGTGTACTGAAAGCCAAAGAGCTGGTAGCATCCGACTGAGTGGTATTGTTGGCATAATCGTAGGTATAAAATTTGCCTACGCCAAGCAGGTAAATAATCTGGGTATTCATTTGCTCTTCCGTGCTGGTCAGGCTTCGAACCAGCTCCCGGTCTTCTTCATTCACCGTAGGTAACTCCAGATCGAAACTTAAATTAGGTGAGGTCAAGTCGCCGGTAAGGTTAAGCAGACAGTTAACCCTTACATTCCCTTTTGAAGAAGATGCATCGGCAAGCAAGTCATTCAGTGAAGCCGAATTGACGGTATAAACCGCCTGCACATTGAGGTTGGCTGCCTTTGGATTGCCGTTAAAGGTAACCGTTCCGCCCGGCTGCAAGACGAAATCTTTTCGGATAACGTTTTGCATGCTCATTTTATAAATACCTTCGGTAATGTTATAATCACCGAAAATCTGAAAGTCTCCTTTATTGAAAAAGTTGATACGTAAATTGCCATTACCTTTAGCTGATATGTAATCACCGGCAATCGGGTCCATGATGATTTTCATGTTAGCCCGTTCGGTCGGTTCTATTTGCAGGTTAATCTTTATATCAATAGGAATGTCTTTTTCATCATCCTTATCCGGTTGATTTAAATAGTGATAGACTTCAGCTTCAATAGTCTCTTGATGGCGTTTGGGGGTACGGTCAACAAAAGTAATAAACTGATTACTGGCTGCTTCTGCAACAGAAGCGAGCATGTAAACAAAAGAGGTTTGATTTTCTGCTCTCATGGTTCCGTCTACATTGAGGGCATTATCGCCTCCTCGCAGACGTACATTCCCTGTTGTGTATATCTGACCATAGAAGGGGAAATCAGGGGTAGCGTGTTGGGTGTTATAGACAAGCATATTGTCCGTATCGAACCGAAACTGATAGGTCAGATTTTTCAGCTTGGTATGGCTTAACGTTCCGTTGGCATAGCCTGTATGCCCTTCCGGGTCGGTCAGACGTACGTTTTCGAAGCGGAAATTTCCGGGCGTGATATGTACAGAGTCGGCACTCGCTTCAAACCTTGTATTAAGAATATTGACTTTCATTCCTACGTTAGCTCGTGCCGTTCCTTCCAAATCAAGCTGTGAAAATGGACCAAACAAGCGAATGTTGCCAAAGGCTCTTCCTCTTACATCACTGAAAATACCATCAATGAAGGGTTGCAGGAAAGCCATGTTGGTTCCTCCTGCTTCAATATTTAAGTCTAACCCTTTCATTTTTGGAGAGATGTATCCGTTGACCCGAGTATATAAAGAGTCTTTCTCGTGAATGTCGGCTGAAAGACGGATTCCACCAATTTCTTTGTCCCATCCCCCTATGATATGAGCCTCTCCTAGTAAGGCATCATTTAAGGAGAAACGGTTTACTTTTAAATCTGCTTGCATCAAAGGATCATCCATTACATGATGAAGATTGATTTTTCCACTTGCCAGACCCTGGAATTTCACGGCATGGAATTGTATCATATCCATCACATAAAGCAGGTTGATGTTACGCAAATCTACCATGCATGAATCTGAAGGGCGTTTTCCTATGCGCCCGTTTATTTTCAAGTGTTGTTGAGCATGTTCAAATAAGAAGTTTTTAATTTCAATGCTGTCTTTGTCAATGGTTACAGTCGATGGATGCACATGCCAGGTAGTGTCATTGAGAATAATGGTGCTGGGCTGAATATCTATTTGGGTGTGAAGTGGCTGCTTGTCGGTTGCCCGTGAAAAGCTACTGATGGCATCTACCTTTCCACTGTAAGTGATGTTGGTATTATTCCCCCAAAAGAGAGTGGTTCGCAGACTGTCTGATTTAGCTCGTGCCAACAGTGCGAAGTTAAACATGGCTCCTTTCTTTAAAAGTGTATTCGCCCGGAGTTGGCACTGGAGCTCCTGATTGGCATTTTCACAGGTAAGCACTCCCGATTCATAAATTTTCCCCTTATAAGAAAAGCGGGGGAAATAGCCGTTGATATTTACTTGCATCAAACTGTCGTTTACATACCCTTGCAGGTTGGCAGGCATCTGCAACTCTAAGGGCACACCGAATACTTTAGAGGCAATGTCGGCATCCTCTACTTTCAAGTTGAATGTAAAATTGTTGTTCGGCTTGCGTTTGTTTTTCTGGGCAGGCACAGCCGAAGGAAGGTGTTGGCTTATCATCCGGCGCAGGCTGGCGAAAACTGTTTGATAAGAATAGCTTCCTTTCACTTCTCCTTGTAAGAAGGGAGAGTGGATTTGAATTTCTTTTTTTCCTTCTGGGTTATGGCCAGCCACAATATTCAGGTTTTTCAGGAAATAACTGTTTTCTTTCTCAGCAGCATGAACGGTCAGACTGTCCAGGTCAATTCTTCCTTCCATGTCATCAATGGAATGTCCCGCAAAATCGGCGGTCAGATTGAGAGCTATAGAAGTGTCTTTATGTTTGGGGGTCAACTGCAAATCATGCGGCCGGAAGTTCCGTACCGTAGCATGCAAGTTAAAATCGGGCATAGGCTGTCCGGTAATAAACTGTCCGTTTATTACGATATTTCCATTTGGGTCATCCATAGCTATTCTACCTTTAAATCCTCCGGGGCGATAATGCCCGTCGAGCACGATGTTGTGGTATGCATACTGGTTGTATTGCAGTTCCGATATGGTTCCTTTTATATATGATTCGGCTTTGCTGTTTTGATATTTGAAACCTTTCAGTTCAATGTCAAAAGCTGCATTTCCCCAGTTTTTTTCTTTGTCGAGCAGTTTGCCCAACTGAAGTTCTTCACTGGAAACACGCCCTGAGAAACTTCGGTTATGGCTTATGGTGTCAGTATGCATGGTAACATTGGCTTGCAAGTTCCCTACATTCGAGCGAAGATTACCATGCGTGGTGAGCTGATGCGGATAACCTGAAACATCGCCTGTAAAGTGGATGAATCCAATTCTGGTAAGCAGAGAGGGTAATTCGGCTTTTCCAGTTAAATTCTGAAACAGGCGGGCACTTCCTTGTGGACTGATTTCAGCCTGGTCGATGGTTCCGTAAAAATAAGGCTGCTTGATAGAATTTTCAGCACTTATAGTCCCTTTGGCGCTGAGGCTGAGCTGGCCAAAACTGTCTGTCAAACGAAATTCAGTACATTCGGCATACTTCCCTTTACCTTGTGCTGTGAAGCGTAAGCGCACAGGGTCTTTAAAAAATTGCAATGCAGGAACAAACGGAGCAAGGTCTGACGGAGTGACAGATGCGTGCAGTGAAGTGGTATAATGGGTTACTTCGTCTAATGTGGTAAGATTGGTCAGACTTTTAGCGGCAATGTTCAGGCTGTCCAGTTCAATATCGGTATCAGGAAGACCGATGTGAAGCTCCTCCAGCTGGATTCTTTGGTCATTTGCCGTCAGTCTGGCTGAGAGGCGTTTCAGTTGGAATCCGCTGTGTTCATTAAAGCTCATGCGCCGTACCTGTGCGTTTATAGAGTCTGGTTGCAGGGCCTTGAGTGAAAGTGTTGCTGAGATATTGCTGAAATTCAGGTGAGCCGGATTAAAACGCTGTGGCGTTTCCGGTTCAGAATCAATGTCGTATGATAGTTTTCCTCTTCGTATCAATACCGTATTGATACGGAGGTCAATTCCCGTTTTTTTCTTTGTATGCTCTTTGGGAGCAAATGCGTCAAGGATAAACTGGAAGTTAGGAAGACTCTGCGGTGTGGCTTTGCGCAGGCGGGCATCCAGTCCGAAAAGCTGTACACTGCCGATTCGGATACGTCCGTGGAAAAGTGCAGTGATATCTGCCTTTGCAGAGAAACGTGCTATTTTCAGCAGCTTGTTTCCTTCCTGGTCATAAAGCTCTAAATCGCGTACAATGATTCGGTTCAGCATACCTAAGTCTACATTCCCGATGCTGACCTTTGTCTGGAAAAGTTGTGAGAGTTGTTGCTCTGCATACTCCGATACCTGCTTTTGGATAAACGGGATATTCAGCACAGCAATTATTCCGAAATATAAAGATAGGGTCAGAATAATAGACCAGCGTATGGTATGTTTAATACGTGTGAATTTGCTCATGGATATAATAAAGTAAACAAAATTAATGATATTCATTGAACAAAACGATAAATCAAATACTTATTTCATGATTTTTAAAAATCTTGCTTGTTTTATAAAAGGTATGCGAAGAGAAAGATAAGATGTAATGTTTATTGGGTGTGAATATTTATGCGTGAAATAAAACGTTTTTTAGTTCACGCTTGTTTATGGAATTTTATTTTATCTGAGGGAGATTTTGTTCTGTAAGATAGAAGGCTTGTACAGAGGCGATCTGTATAAGCTTGAGCCTGCATGCAGGGGAATATGCGAAAATATATAAATTTTAATACGCGTTTTTGTGGAGATATGAAAATTTATTCGGAAATTTGCAGGCGAAAAAATAAATATAAATCAAACATTATAGATTTCAATGACAAAAATCAAAAAGTATCCTTCTCCTTTTGTATCGTTGCTTCCTATTCTGGCTTTAATTATTCTGCTGTTTTTCACTATCCGTTTTTTTGGCAGCGATGCATTGGGTGGAGGAAGTCAGGTCTGTTTGTTGGTAACCACTGCGTTGTGTTCTTTCATCGGAATAGCCCGTTATGGCGTTCAGTGGAAAGATATAGAGCATGCGATTGTGAATAACATTACGGGAGTGAGCAGTGCGATTATTATCTTGCTGATTATTGGTTCTCTTTCGGCAACATGGATGCTGAGCGGGGTGGTACCTACCTTGATTTATTATGGTGTACAGGTCATTCATCCTCATTTTTTTCTGGTTTCTTGTTGCATAATCTGCGCTGTGGTTTCGGTTATGACCGGAAGTTCATGGACTACCATTGCTACAATAGGGATTGCCTTGATGGGAATCGGGAAAGCACAAGGTTTTGCAGATGGCTGGATAGCTGGTGCAATCGTTTCGGGTGCTTATTTTGGCGATAAGATTTCCCCCTTGTCGGATACCACGGTGTTGGCTTCATCGGTAACGGAAACTCCTTTATTCAGGCATATCCGCTATATGATGCTGACCACTGTGCCTTCAATGATGATTACCTTAATTATCTTTACTGTTGCCGGTTTGACACATACTTCGGATGCAGTGGCTCATATTTCCTTGTTTACGGATGCACTGGCTGACCGGTTTCATATATCGCTTTGGCTTCTGATAGTGCCGGTTGTCACCGGTATTTTGATTGCCCGCAAGCTGCCTTCCATAGTCACTCTCTTTATTTCTACAACATTGGCGGTAATCTGTATGCTTGCTTTTCAGCCGGATATTGTATGTGAAGTGGCAGGCGAGGGTATAACCGCAGAAAATCTGTTTAAGGGAACATGGATGATCTTGTTTGGAAGTACAGGTCTTGAGGCTGGTTCAGCCGAACTGAATGACTTGATTGCTACCCGTGGAATGTCGGGTATGATGAATACCGTTTGGCTGATTGTTTGCGCCATGTGTTTGGGAGGAGCTATGACAGCTTGCGGCATGTTGGGCAGTATCACTTCGTTGTTTATTCGCTTTACGCATAAGCTCGCTGGCATGGTGGCATCTACTGTGGGAGCGGGATTGTTCTTGAACTTAGCTACTTCCGATCAATATATATCAATCATTTTGACGGGAAATATGTTTAAGGATATTTATAAAAAGCAGGGCTATGAAAGCTGTCTGCTTAGCCGTACTACGGAAGATGCGGTTACGGTTACTTCTGCTTTGATTCCGTGGAATACTTGCGGAATGACGCAAGCCACTATTTTAAATGTACCGACACTGACTTATTTGCCTTATTGTTTTTTTAACTATATTAGTCCGCTGATGAGTATCTTGATTGCTTCAATAGGGTTTAAGATAGCAAGAATTACTAAATAAAAAGAGAAAAAAGTATGATGAAAAAACACATGACATTAGCCTGCCTTGCAACTTTGGCATTAAGCATGCAGGCACAGGAGGGAGGAATTTCGCCGGATATGCTTACTCGTATAAAGGGAGCTTACCAGCATACTGCATCCGATAAAGCGATTCATAATGCAATGTCGGGTACGAGCATTGCTGTATTGGCGCGTAATCAGGAGCGTTTGGCTAACTTTGATACCGATTTTTCGGACAAAGTTATTTCGAAGGGCATTACAAATCAGAAGCGATCTGGCCGTTGCTGGCTGTTTACCGGACTGAATGTATTACGTGCGCAGATGATTGCCAAGTATGGTTTGGATGAAATGACATTTTCGCATAACTACTGCTTCTTTTATGATCAGTTGGAAAAAGCCAACCTGTTTCTTCAGGGTATCATTGATACTCGCAATAAACCAATGGATGATAAGATGGTGGAGTGGTTGTTCAAGAATCCGATTGGCGATGGCGGGCAGTTTACCGGTGTATCCGATTTGATTATGAAGTATGGAGTTGTTCCCTCTTCAGTGATGCCGGAGACCTATAGCAGTGAGAATACTTCGCAAATCAGCAACCTGATAGCTTTAAAACTTCGTGAATATGGCTTGAAACTTCGTGAAGAGGCTGCTGCGGGAGCTAAGCCGAAAACATTGGAGGATAAGAAGACTGAAATGCTTGCTACGGTTTACCGTATGTTGGCACTGGCGATGGGAGAACCCGTCCAGAAGTTTAAGTGGACAATGAACGGAGTGGAAAAGGAATATACGCCTCAGTCATTTTATCAGGAGTTTCTTGGGAATGACCTTGATAATAATTACGTGATGGTGATGAATGACCCCAGCCGTGATTATTATAAGTGTTATGAGATTGACTATGACCGCCATGTGTACGACGGAAAGAACTGGACTTATGTCAATCTTCCGGTAGAAGAGATTAAAGAAATGGCTATCGCCTCTATTAAGGATAGTACAATGATGTATTTCTCTTGTGATGTGGGTAAGTTTGCCGACAGTGACAGAGGTATGCTTGATATCCATAATTTTGATTATGCTTCGCTTATGGGAACAGACTTTCCGATGAATAAGAAACAGCGCATTCAGACTTTTGCCAGTGGCTCTACTCATGCCATGACGCTGATGGCGGTTGACCTTGACAAAGCGGGTAAGCCGAAGAAATGGATGGTTGAAAACAGCTGGGGAAGTGATACGGGCTTCCGCGGTCACATGATTATGACGGATGAATGGTTTAATGAATATATGTTCCGTCTGGCTGTAGAGAAGAAATATGTACCTAAAAAGGTGCTTGATATCTTGAAACAGAAACCGGTTCGTTTGCCGGCATGGGATCCGATGTTTGCTCCTGAGCAGTAATTTGAATAAACGGAAAGAGAATGAAAAGAGGTGACAAGCCATTTGCTTATCACCTCTTTTCGTCTATTTAGATTTGGCACTGATTTCTTCAATATCTAACCGGATGATTTCGGTTCGGTGAAATGACCTGTTGGCGTATTCAATGCCGGTAACTTTGTGTTCCGGACTGTATTTGCTGATGAGCAGCGAAAGGGCAGACATGCGCTCGGCTTCATGCAGCGTGCGGTGGGCGGTACATTTCAACAGAATGCTTTCATAAAGTGTGGTGAACTTTTCGGGAATAACCTGCGTACGTCCTACTACGCAAAAGGAAACTTTGTTGCAGGTATCCAGGCAGCGCAGCTTGTGTCCGGAAGGGGCGCAGTGGATGTAAATCGAATTACCCCGGTCCCATACATAACTCAAAGGAACTCCATAAGCTCCTTCTCCATTCTCTTCTTGCATGGATAATACACCGTATTCTCCATCTTTTAAAATCTCAAAAGCGCGCTTTTCATCCAGCAGACGGTCTTGCCGCCGTATTTCTTCATTGTTGAATTTCATGTTTTTCTATGTTTTTCTGATGGTGATTTTAATGTCATTCCCCCAATTCGTTCCACATACTGCAAATATACAATTTTTCTATTTAAAGCAAATCAAGCCCTGTCTTTTTGATGTTAATCACTGCTTCCTTTTTCGCTCAAATGGATATCATTTTACTGTTTTTCATCATGAAATGAATGTTGCAGTTTCATTCTTGAACCGACAATAATTACACATTAGACTGATATTCAATTAAAATATAGAGTTCTATCTCCTTATTGATACCATAAATATCCCATTATTGTCAAGTTTTCTAAAGGACAACAATAGTTCACTTATATAAATTTTCTCTTATGAGTCAATAAATAGTCTGATTTTCTTTAAGAACGTTGGACATTTTGTTGACTCAGTAGGGAAATATATGCGTAATAGCAAATTCTCGTCAGAATATCTTCCATGAAAATGGGTTAAATATCATTATAATATAAGCAAACAGTTGCTACAATAATTTCTTTAAATCCTCTATTTTCGGTAGTGCTTTTCTGATTTTTTCCGGCATATCATTAGAAGTTGTATAAGTAGCGACTCCCATAGGTTTACCATAATCTTGAATGACATATTCGACGTATTCTCGGTTTGCTTCTTTACATAGTAGTATACCAATTGTCGGGTTTTCATGTGATTTTTTTACATGATCGTCAAGTATTCTCAAATATGTCATTAACTGACCAAGATAGCTGGATTTAAAAGAACCTGTCTTTAACTCCACGCAAACCATAGCGTTTAATTCACGGTTGAAGAAAAGTAAATCCGGAAAATGTTCCACACCTTATACTTCTAAATGATATTGATTACCAATAAAAGCGAAGTCATGTCCAAAAGTCATAATAAATTTCTTAATATTCTGAATAACCTGTTGTTCAACAACACGCTCATCAATATCTTCGGAATCGCGTTCTCCAATCTCTTCTACATTCAGGAAATCAAGGGTGTATTCATCTTTGAACATCATTACAGCCTTTCGAGCCTCCTTCGCATCTAAAATATTTTTGGAAAAGTTATTTGGCAGAGATGCTTGTCTCTCATAAGCATTATCGTTCATCAAACGAACAATTGCATCTACAGACATATGTTCTTGTGCACAACGACGAATATAATAATAACGTTCCTCAATTGTTTTGGCTTTGCTTAGTATTCTTGAATGGTGCGTAAATGGCACTGCTAAGAACTCAGCCGCAGGAAGATCCAATGTATTAGGAATTATCATAGTATGATAAATATCTATTTCCTGCATTTCGGTATTTTCAATTACCGATTCTGAGGCATTGCTTAATTCGGTAATCGCGATTACCGAATTATTTTCATCAGATACAGAGGAAGTATTATCAAGCATTGTCCACGCCTCATAGAATAGCCTCATCTTTTTGAGATTCTCAGCGGAAAAGCCTCTCAATCCAGGCAATATTTTTCTGAGCCTATTACTCATGAAGACGAATCTCAGTTTACCTTCAAACGGTTCCGTTCCCGAATGCGAATAGAACAGCCCGAACGGCTTTCCTTCGTTTTGGTAGTAGTGAAAAGGCAGGAGTAATAGCAGGTCAGAAACGTGCTTTTGGACAAAGTTCTTGTTGGGTTGCGCTCGATCTTACTTATAGAAAGTGATTTCTTTTCAAATCTATCTGTATTTCAACCGAGTTTTTACTATCTTTGTGACTTAATTTTTAAAAGGAGACTATGAAATCGGATATAGAAATTGCTCGCAGTATTGAACTGACCAAGATTAAGCAGGTGGCTCGTGATTATGACATCCCCGTGGATGAAATTTCGAACTATGGACGTTATATTGCCAAAGTTCCTGAAACCTTGATAGATGAAGAAAAAGTAAAGCAAAGTAACTTGATTTTGGTGACGGCTATTACTCCTACCAAAGCAGGTATCGGTAAGACTACAGTTTCTATCGGTTTGGCTTTGGGATTGAACAAGATTGGAAAGCGTGCCTTCTGTGCACTTCGTGAACCTTCACTGGGACCTTGCTTCGGAATGAAAGGGGGAGCTGCCGGAGGAGGCTATGCGCAAGTACTTCCCATGGAAAAGATTAACTTGCATTTTACCGGCGATTTCCATGCCATAACTTCTGCCCATAACATGATTGCAGCATTGCTTGATAACTATATGTACCAGAATCAAGACAATGGTTTTGCCTTGAAAGAAGTGCTATGGAATCGTGTACTCGACGTGAATGATCGTGGCTTGCGTTATATCATTACCGGGCTGGGAGGTAAAACAAACGGTATAACCCGTGAATCAAGTTTTGATATTACACCGGCTTCTGAAATTATGGCTATTCTTTGTCTGGCAAAAGATGAAGATGACTTGCGCCGTCGTATCGAAAATATTTTGCTGGGATTCACGATTGACCATAAGCCTTTTACGGTAAAAGATTTAGGTGTGGCAGGAGCTATTACCGTATTGCTGAAAGATGCGATTGCTCCAAACTTGGTGCAGACTACAGAACATACACCGGCATTTGTACACGGGGGACCGTTTGCAAATATCGCGCACGGTTGTAACTCGGTGCTGGCTACAAAACTTGCCATGACTTTTGGCGAATATGCCATTACAGAGGCAGGATTCGGTGCCGACCTGGGTGCTGAAAAGTTTTATGACATCAAGTGCCGTAAAGCAGGACTTCAGCCTAAACTGACTGTGATTGTGGCTACAGCCCAAGGTTTGAAAATGCATGGGGGAGTGGCTGTAGAACAGATTAAGGAGCCGAACATGGAAGGACTGAAAGAGGGAGTTAAAAACTTGGATAAGCATATTGAAAATCTGCAGTCATTCGGTCAGACCGTTGTGGTGGCTTTCAACCGCTATGCAAATGATACAGACGAGGAGATTGCATTTGTCCGCCAGCACTGTGAGGAAAACGGAATCGGATTTGCGGTGAATAATGCCTTTGTTGAAGGAGGAGACGGTGCAATAGAATTGGCAAAACTGGTAGTCGATACGATTGAAAAGAATCCTTCACAGCCATTAAACTTTGCTTATGAAGAAACTGACTCGGTAGAAGAAAAGGTGGCAAAAGTGGCTTGCGAACTTTATGGCGCTAAGCAGGTGTTGTTTTCTCCGGCAGCTCGCAAGAAGTTGAAGATGATTGAAGATTTAGGCTTTACTCATTTCCCGATATGTATTGCCAAGACACAGTATTCATTCTCTACCGATCCTAAGCAATATGGTGTGGCTCATGGATTTAACTTTACAGTGCGTGATATTGTAATTAATGCAGGAGCCGAGATGCTGGTAATTGTGGCTGGTGAAATCATGCGTATGCCGGGGTTGCCGAAAGAGCCTCAGGCTTTGCATATCGATATTGTTAACGGAGAGATAGAAGGATTGTCTTAAATTACTCTCGTGTCATAAAAAACGTCAAGGCGAATCGAAAGAAATGCCTTGACGTTTTTTTTAAACGCCTTGATGAACGGATTGAAACATCAAGGCGTTTTTTTGTATGTGTATATCAATTCGGATTGATACTTACTTCGGCTTGGTTACCTTGGCGGAAGAATTTCTTGGCAAAGGTTTTCAGATTTTTTGCTGTAATCTGGTTCACCTCTTTTTCGTAGTTGGTGTTTACGTCAATGTGATTCCAGTAATACTCATTCAGCACCCCCATCCAGTAGCTGTTTTCTTTCTGGTTTTGCTGGTAGCTTTTCAGCATGTATTCTTTTACTTTCGCCAGATCATCGGCTTTCGGACCTTTTGCAATGAATTCGTCGATACCTTGGCGGATGAGTCCTACCATTTCTTCGCGACGAGCCGGGTCGGTGTCAAAGTAGATTTGGAAGGCAGCTCTTTCTTCCGGATACTTGTTGATGTCGCCGCTACAGCCTACTCCGTAAGTTCCTCCCTTTTCTTCACGAACCGTTTGCGTATAAACAATGTCGAGCAATTGCTCTAACATGCTCATCATGAGTTTGTCGCGGAGCGTATACTTGCATGTTCCTGAGTTGACAATGATGACGCTCGATTTCGGAGTTTCCAGTGCACGGGTAAAGTTGTTTACATTCTTTCCCTTGCGGAAGCGGATGTTGGTAGAACCGAAGTTTTCTTTGCGTCCGGCAGAAGGAAGGGCTCCAAGATATTGCTCAATCAGAGGAGTTGCTTCAGCTAAGTCGATATTTCCAACCAGAAGGAAGGTGAAGTCGCCGGCATCTTTGAATCGGTCTTTGTAGAATTCCATGATTTTGCTATAATCCACCTGATCCATCATTTCGGCTTTCATGCTGAATACACGTGGGTTTTTATCATAGATAGTTACATTGACTGAATCGATAAATGCACTTCTTGGGTTTGCTTCTTGATTGGCCAAGGCAGCTTTCTGGCGGCTGATGTATGAAGTAAATGCTTCTTGGTCAGCGCGCGGTGCAGTAAAGCGCAAGTAGATAAGCTGCAACATCGTTTCAAAGTCCTTTGGAGAACAACCTCCGCTGAGTCCTTCAGTATAAGTACCGATGGAAGCCTTGGCAGATGCCATTTTTCCGGCAAGAACTTTATTTAAGTCGGTTTGCTTGAAGTTGCCCAAACCACCTAATGAAGCGACTTCGTTGATTACTTTAAACTGCAGTGCGTCTTTGTCGTCAAAGAGGGAAGTACCCCCGGGGCTGAATGCAGCCATTTGCACCTCATCAGCCTTGAAATCGGTAGGCTTCACAATGACACGTACATTATTGCTTAGGGTAAGGATAGTGGTGCCGAATGCGCCTTCTTCCTTCTTGACAATTTTTCCAGGCTGAGGCTTTTCTTTCAGCAGCGGTTCATTTGAAACCTTATCTACATAAGGCTGCAAATCTTCGGTACGTACTTTATCTAAGATGCTCTTTAATTCAGCTTCAGTAGGATATTTCATACCTTCCTTATCCGGGCAGAATACACTGAGTACAATGTTTTTTTCACCGATAAGCTGTTTCATCCAAGCGTTGATGGCTTCTACCGGGATATTGGGAACTACCTGGTTCATGATAGCATATTCATTCTCAATTCCGGGAATCGGCTCATTGTCAACAAAATGGCGTACATATTCATTGACATACGACTGAGTACGCTGTTTGTTACGTTCGTTATAGGCAACTTCCAGTCCGCGCAGGTAATCAGCCTGAGCACGTGCATATTCGCTGGGGGTAAATCCGAAGCGGCGTACACGTTCTATTTCAGTAGCCAGTGCCTCTGTTCCTGACAAAATACCATCTTCTTTCGTTACGGCAATTCCGGTAAACGCCCCTTTGGTCTTGGCAAGCAAATAGGTGTCATCCGAGATAAATCCTTGAATAAAAGGAGGATTAGCTTGCTGGGTCAGTTCGTTTATACGGTCGTTCAGCATGCTCTCGATGGCCCAAGTCATATAGTTTACAGCCAAGTAATTAATTGTACCTTTTTGTTCGTTAGGAATCACTTCGTGTTTATGGAAGAGATAAACGAAAGGCATTTCCTGCTCTTTATCTTTGGCAATGGTAATGATGGGTTCGTCATTGTCGGGTACAGGAAAATATTCACGCGGAGCTGCATCGGATGGCATTTTTATAGGTGCGAACAACTTTTTAATTTTGTTTTCTACTGCATCCACATCGATGTCGCCTACTACAATAATTCCCTGTTGGTCCGGACGGTACCATTTTTCGTAATAATCGCGTAAAGCCTGGTAAGGGAAATGGTCGACTACCTCCATGGTTCCGATAGGTAGGCGGTATCCATATTTACTTCCTTTATACATCACAGGGAATACTTGCTCATACATACGCATCATAGCTCCCATGCGGGTACGCCATTCTTCGTGAATTACTCCACGCTCTTTGTCGATTTCCTTCGGGTCGAGAGTCAAGTCGTCAGCCCAGTCATGCAGGATGAGCAGACAAGAGTCAATAATCCCATCACGGATTACCGGAACATTTGAAATATTATAAACTGTTTCGTCAATTGAGGTATAAGCATTGAGGTTTACTCCAAATTTTACACCGATGCTTTCCAGATATTCACGGAGTGAATTCCCTGGAAAATGGGTTGTACCATTAAAGCACATGTGCTCCAGAAAGTGAGCCAATCCGCGCTGGTTATCTTCTTCCAGAATAGATCCTACTTTTTGTGCAATATAAAAATCGGCTTGTTTTTCCGGAAGTTCATTGTGGCGGATATAATAAGTAAGGCCATTATCCAATTTTCCGATACGTACTTTTGAATCGGTAGGCAATGGAGGAACTTCTTGGGCAGAGGCAAAGTTTAGCCCTCCCGCTATTAGCATAAGGATAGCCCATGCCCGTGTAATCATTTTCTTCATAAGTCGTTTGTTTATTATTTTTTGAATTATAATAATCCATTTGCAGAGAGGTAACGTTCAGCCTCGATGGCGGCCTTGCATCCGCTTCCGGCAGCGGTGATAGCCTGACGGTAATGCGGATCGGCTACATCGCCGGCTGCGAATACACCCGGTATTCCTGTACGTGGGCTGCCGTCTTCGGTTAAGATGTAACCTACTTCATCGGTTTTCACCCATGGCTTAAATAGCATGGAGTTGGGCTGGTGGCCGATGGCAAGGAAAAATCCGTCGATAGCTACATCGTAACGTTCCTCATCGGCTTCTCCCATACGTTTTACCACATGCATGCCTTCTACTCCTCCTTCTCCGTATAATCCTACGGCATTATGTTCGAACAATACAGTGATGTTAGGATGAGTCAACACGCGTTCTTGCATGATTTTAGAGGCGCGTAGAAATGGTTTGCGGACTACTAAATATACCTTGCTTGCCAATCCGGCGAGGTAAACAGCTTCTTCGCATGCAGTATCTCCACCACCCACTACAGCCACGGTTTTCTTGCGGTAGAAAAATCCGTCGCATGTTGCGCAGGCACTGACTCCCATTCCGGCATATTTCTTTTCATCGTCTAAGCCTAAGTACTTGGCAGTAGCTCCGGTAGAAATGATGACCGTATCGGCTGTGATTTCTTTTTTCTCATCAATGATGAATGTATAAGGGGCTTTGCTTAAGTCGGCTTTGGTGACAAGCCCGTTGCGGATGTCTGCTCCAAAGCGTTCAGCTTGCTTGCGCAAATCGTCCATCAGCACCGGACCGGTAACTCCTTCCGGATATCCGGGATAGTTTTCCACCTCGGTGGTTGTGGTCAGCTGACCGCCTGGCTGTAATCCTTCATAAACCACCGGAGCGATGTTTGCTCGTCCGGTATAGATGGCTGCCGTATATCCGGCAGGGCCTGAACCGATGATCAGGCATTTTACATGTTCTGTTGCCATTGTTATTTTGCTTTTATTATTTATTTTTATTGATGTCTTATCAATCTTTATGGAATTTATCGCAAATCTATGATTTCAGCAAGAGGATAATCTTTCGTATTAAAACGAAAGACGTTATCATGCAGATTCAGATGCGACCGGTATGAGTGGACCTCGAACCTTTGTTCATGCCCTCCTTGGGCTTTTATTTCAATATATAAGGGTTCGTAGGTCTTGCTTACTGCAAGCGTAATGCTTTTTAAATCTTGTTCATTGCTCGGATTTAGCATTATTACCTGTGCCTGCTTCCCTTTGTGTGTAGCGGTTCCCTTATAGTGATAGCTAAATCCGTTTTGCCACATAGATATCAAAGCATACGGATGGATGGTCTGTAATTCTTCTTGGGTTGGAGTGGAAATATTGACTTCTTCATTTTCTTTTAAATAACTCCATAAGGTTGTTCCGTCAAACCAGGTTTCTACTTCATCTGTTATCAAGTGGAACTTTTCTCCTTTCAGTAGAAGTTTTCCGTGCTGGCTTCCTCCGAAAACAATACTTATCCCCTCTGCCTGACGATAAGCTTGAGTGGTTTTCTCCAGTATCTCTTTTGCCTTGTCTGTGTGCTGAGCCGATAAGGTGCATACAGAAAGAAAAAGGAAAAGCAGGGTATAGATTCGTTTCATTGTGATCAGTTTTTTAAATTGCTCATTCTCATTTCCAAATCATTCTCGTCCATGCAAAGCACTTCGCGTGCTTTGCTTCCATTGGCGGAACCTACAATGCCAGCCCGTTCCAGTTGGTCCATGATGCGTCCGGCACGGTTATATCCGATAGAGAATTTACGTTGGATAAGTGAGGTTGAACCTTGCTGGTGGTAAATCAACAGACGGGCAGCTTCTTCAAACAGAGGGTCAAGCCGGTTCATGTCTACATCGGCCGATCCGCTGGGCTCTGCATTTTCGTCTACATATTCAGGTAACATGAAGGCGGTTGGATAACCTTGCTGGCGGCTGATATAGTTTGCAATTTTTTCCACTTCCGGTGTGTCGACAAAAGCACATTGTACGCGAGTCGGGTCATTTCCTTGCAGGTAAAGCATGTCTCCCTTACCGATAAGCTGCTGAGCACCCGGGCGGTCAAGGATGGTACGTGAGTCCATCATAGAAGCCACACGGAAAGCCACACGTGCAGGGAAGTTCGCCTTGATGGTTCCAGTGATGATGTTGGTCGTAGGACGCTGAGTAGCAATGATGGCATGAATACCTACAGCTCGTGCAAGCTGGGCAATACGGCAGATTGGTAATTCCACTTCTTTTCCTGCGGTCATGATCAAATCTCCGAACTCATCGATGATAATTACAATATAAGGCATGAACCGATGTCCTTTTTCAGGGTTCAGTTGTCGGTTGATGAACTTGGCGTTATATTCTTTGATGTTTCGGCAACCAGCTTTTTTCAGCAAGTCATAGCGAGTATCCATCTCTATACAGAGCGAGTTCAGTGTCTGTACCACCTTGGTTACGTCGGTGATAATTGCATCTTCTCCGTCAGGAAGTTTGGCAAGGAAGTGGCGCTCTATTGGGGCATAGATGGCAAATTCTACTTTCTTAGGGTCAATAATGACAAATTTCAGCTCACTGGGGTGTTTCTTGTAGAGCAAGGAGGTAACGATGGCGTTGAGTCCGACTGACTTTCCTTGTCCGGTAGCACCGGCTACCAGCATGTGGGGAGCCTTGGCTAAATCCACCATGAATACCTCATTGGTAATGGTTTTTCCCAAGGCTACAGGAAGCTCAAATGTGGTCTCCTGAAATTTCTTGCTTGCCAGAATAGAACTCATCGGCACGATGCGCGGGTTTGCATTAGGAACTTCGATACCGATGGTCCCTTTCCCGGGGATAGGAGCAATGATACGTATTCCCAGCGCCGAAAGACTGAGGGCTATGTCATCTTCCAGATTGCGTATTTTGGAAATGCGGACTCCTTCGGCTGGAGTGATTTCATATAAAGTAATGGTAGGTCCTACGCTTGCCTTGATGGAGCTGATTTCAATATCAAAACTTCGCAAGACACGAATGATATTGTCTTTTTTGGCATTCTGCTCTTCCATGTCGATGGTAGGTTCGCAGTTATTGTATGTATTCAGCAAGTCAAGTGTAGGATACTTGTAATGTTCAAGATCCAGATGCGGGTTATAAGGCTGGGTAATATTTTCACCTTGAGCCACCTCGTCTTCTTCGGCATGGTTGTGGTCTATTTCAAAAGTCGGTTCGTTGTTGGATGTTTTCAGCGGGGGAACCGACTCGTTTAAATGGCTTGAAGGCTCATGAGAGAGAACGGTTGCAGTTTCTTCATGCGGTTTTAAAGACAGTTCTATGGCTGTATCTTGGCAAGTTGCTCCCGCCTGAGAGAATGGTTCTTCTTCCTCATCCTCTTCTTGTTCTTGCTCATCTATTACGGGAACTTCTTCCTGGTCAATGCTTTGAGTCGTTCCGGCAGGCTGGGCTGCAAACGATTGTTGGAGGGACGATTCTGACGGCTCCTCCTTGGTGTTTATATCGTTTGAGTCTTGGTTGCGTTTAGGTAGGGTGGGATGAAAAGCCTTGCGGACTACCAATATGGTCCGTCGCGTCAGTAATATCCCAACCAGAATAGCACTAACCAATAGCCCCAAAATAAGCCCTGGTGCGCCTATCTGAGAGCAAATCCAGCGACTGACATTGTAACCGTGAAGCCCTCCGGGATAGATAAACGAATTTTCAAAAACCCCTTTAAAGGCAAATCCGAGTGCGATAGAGGCCCAAATCATAATGATGGTGCATCCTGCAAACCATTTTTTTAGTTGGAACTGGTAGGCCTTCATGAGTGTCATACCTGTTACAATCAAGAAAACGACGATGATGAAGGCGGGAATTCCGAAACAATCGTTTATCAAGAACTGGGCAAGTTGCGCCCCTCGTGCTCCGGCATAATTTTGTATACGGTTGTCGGTTTGGAGTAACTCGTTGTTTTCTTGGTGGGTCAAAATACTCTGGTCGTTCCCCCCAGTAAAGAAAAAGGAAGAAAACGCAAGTAAGAGATAAACCCCAAAGATGACGCAGAACAATCCGATGATGAAGTGTGCTGTTTCACTTTTGATTGCTGTTGCTATTTTCTCGGGGATTATTCGTTTTTCTGTTGCTTTTGAATTTGTCTTGTTTTTAGCCATAATTAAGTTGTGGGTCTATTTCATATCCTTGTCCTTGCCGGGAATTTACTTCTCCGGATAGATTCGGGTATCAATATTTGTTTAAAGAATCATGCAAATGTACGAATAAAAGTAGAACTGAAAAATTTTTTTCGTACCTTTGCGCCTTATTAATTAGATTATGAAAAAGAATAGTCAACCGATATTTGACAGAAATACGGTGGAGTTTGTGACTGTAGCTGCAGAGATGTGCGGCTTTTTGGAGCGTGTCTCGCAGTTGAAACGCCGTGATTTTGTTGATAAAGCTTTAAAATTGCTTCCTTTGCTTTATCTGAAAGTTTCGTTACTGCCTGAATGTGAGCGCATAGATGAATTTTCTGTACCTGAAACATTTGTGACAGAAGTTGATTATGAGCAGCTTCGCAGTTCTATAGCAGCGCTTTTGGGAGAAAAGGATGATTATCTGGAAGTCTTTTTGGATGATATGGCATACAGCGATACACCCATTCATCAGAGTATATCTGAAGGTTTGGCTGATATCTATCAGGTTTTGAAGGACTTTATTTGTGTATATCAGCTGGGGCTTGATCACACGATGAATGATGCACTGGTTATCTGTCAGGAGCATTTTTCTGAATTTTGGGGACAACGTCTGGTTAATGTGATGCGTGCATTGCATAATGTGAAGTATAGTACAGAAGCATCCGCCGATGAAGACGATGATGCGTATAGTGATGATTATACGGAGGATGAGCTATATGAAGGCTTGGATATGGGTGAGGATGAATAATGAAAACCATAACGAATGATAAAACTGCAAAGTAAAATAGACAAGAAGATAGTGGCCGGTCTGCCGAAGGCTGTTTTTCCAGGGCGCATTTTTGTGGTTCATACAGAAGCGGAGGCACGTAAGGCTGTGGATTATTTAAATACTCACGTGCTGGTAGGAGTGGATACTGAAACTCGCCCTTCTTTCCGTAAAGGGGCGTCGAATAAAGTGGCATTGCTTCAGATTTCCACGTATGATACTTGTTTCCTGTTTCGTCTGAATTATTTGGGGTTGCCTGATTTTCTGGAAGAATTTCTGCAAAATGACGTGCTTAAAATCGGCTTGTCATTGAAGGATGATTTTGCCGTATTGCGTAAGCGCAACCAGCAGGACCCCCGTTTGGGAAATTGGGTGGAGTTGCAAGATTATGTTCCTCATTTCGGTATTGAAGAAAAGAGTTTGCAGAAAATTTATGCGCTTCTTTTCGGGCAAAAAATATCGAAGAGTCAGCGTTTGTCAAATTGGGAGAATGATACCCTGACTGAGGCGCAGCAACTGTATGCAGCAACCGATGCTTGGGCGTGTGTACGTATCTATGAATATTTAGAAGAACTCCGTCAGAATGGCAATTATATGATGATAACTAACGAATAAACAAAATCAGATACATGGCTTATACAAAGATATATCTTAAATCAGGGAAAGAAGAATCTCTGAAGCGTTTCCATCCTTGGGTCTTCTCTGGGGCGATAGCTCGGGTGGAAGGAGAACCGGAGGAAGGAGAAATTGTAGATGTTTATACATCGAAGAAAGAATTCATTGCATGCGGACATTTTCAGGTAGGAAGTATTGCGGTGCGTGTATTGACTTTTAATCAAGAGGAAATCAATCATGAATTTTGGGTACGCCGTTTACGCGTGGCAAAGGATTTGCGATGCGCACTTGGGCTAATAGGAAATCCACAGAACAATACCTATCGCTTAGTGCATGGTGAGGGTGATAATTTACCGGGATTAATCATTGATGTATATGATCATACAGCTGTAATGCAGGCTCATTCTGCCGGAATGCATGTGTTTCGGATGGAGATTGCTGAGGCTTTGAGCGAGGTAATGGGTGAAACCATTCAGCACATTTATTATAAGTCGGAAACAACCTTGCCTTTTAAAGCTGATTTGCTTGCTACTGAAAATGGTTTTATCAAAGGAGGCAGTCCTGAAAATGTGGCTATGGAGAATGGACTTAAATTTCATGTGGACTGGTTGAAAGGACAGAAAACAGGATTCTTCGTTGACCAGCGTGAGAATCGTGCTTTATTGGAACATTATGCTCGTGGACGCAATGTGTTGAATATGTTCTGTTATACTGGAGGCTTCTCTTTCTATGCAATGCGAGGAGGGGCTAATTTAGTTCACTCGGTAGATAGTTCTGCAAAAGCGATTGATTTGACTAATGAAAATGTAAACTTGAATTTTCCGGGTGATAATCGCCATCAGGCATATGCTGAAGATGCGTTTAAGTATCTTGACCGTATGGGTGATCAGTATGATTTGATTATTTTGGACCCTCCGGCGTTTGCCAAACATCGTGATGCGTTACGTAATGCTCTGCGTGGATATACAAAACTGAATGCGAAGGCTTTCGAAAAAATTCGTCCGGGAGGTATTTTATTTACTTTCTCATGTTCGCAGGTGGTGAGCAAACAGGACTTCAGGAATGCAGTCTTTACCGCTGCGGCTCAGAGTGGACGGAGCGTGCGTATCTTGCATCAGCTGACTCAGCCGGGCGATCATCCGGTGAATATTTATCATCCGGAAGGTGAGTATCTGAAAGGTTTGGTACTTTACGTTGAATGATTTTTTGACTCAAGTTTTAGCATTCTTTTCAAGCAGACTCTTTTGCTTGATAAAGCAAGCCAGCCTATTTGCAGCGTAACTGCGAATGGGCTGGCTTGTTTTATTCTATTTTTGGGAAAGTGTGTCTTTATATAAAGGCAATATTTCAAAAGGGCATGATGTTGTAGCGGATAGAATATAAAAGAGCCGTATCAAACTTCTGGGGTATAATACCTTTTTTAAAGTAATGATACGGCTTTTAATTTGTGGTGTTGTATGGTGTTACAAGAAAAACCTAAAGCTTATTCTTGTAAGAATAGAACTTTAGGTCTCTTTTCTGTTTTATGAGTTCATGCTCATAAGGAATTCGTCATTATCTTTTGTCTTTTCAAGTCGGTCTTTAACGAAATCCATCGCTTCAATCGGATTCATATCCGACAAATATTTACGTAAAATCCACATACGGTCAAGTGTGGTCTTGTCAAGCAACAAGTCGTCGCGGCGTGTACTTGAAGCCACAATGTTTACAGCCGGGAAGATACGCTTATTGCTTAAGTTGCGGTCAAGCTGAAGCTCCATATTACCAGTACCTTTAAACTCTTCAAAAATAACTTCGTCCATTTTTGAACCTGTATCAATAAGAGCTGTTGCGATAATGGTCAGTGACCCGCCTCCTTCGATGTTACGTGCTGCACCGAAGAAACGTTTTGGCTTATGCAAGGCATTTGCATCTACACCTCCCGAAAGAACTTTTCCTGAAGCGGGAGATACGGTGTTATAGGCGCGTGCCAGTCGGGTGATAGAGTCAAGGAAGATCACCACATCGTGTCCGCATTCCACCAAACGCTTTGCTTTTTCCAAAACGATACCTGCAATTTTTACATGCCGTTCGGCTGGTTCGTCGAAAGTAGAAGCTATGACTTCGGCATTTACACTGCGTGCCATATCGGTTACCTCTTCCGGGCGTTCGTCAATCAGCAGCATAATCATATAAACCTCCGGATGGTTGGCGGCAATGGCATTGGCTATGTCCTTCATCAAGATGGTTTTACCTGTTTTAGGCTGTGCTACGATAAGGGCACGCTGACCTTTACCAATCGGAGAGAATAAGTCTACTACACGTGCCGAAAGGTTGTCGTTGTGGCCTTGGCAAAGTGTGAACTTTTCATCGGGGAAGAGTGGAGTCAGGTGATCGAAGGGTACACGGTCGCGTACCAATGTATGGTCAAGTCCGTTGATTTTTGAGACTTTTACCAGCGGGAAATATTTTTCGCCTTCCTTGGGCGGGCGGATGATGCCATCGACGGTATCACCTGTTTTCAGGCCAAAAAGCTTGATTTGCGATTGTGAAACGTAGATATCGTCGGGTGAAGAAAGGTAATTGTAGTCAGATGAACGAAGAAATCCATAGCCGTCGGGCATAATTTCCAATACACCTGTACCTTTTAAGATATCGTCAAACTCATAAGGTTTTTCCACCGGTTTTGCTGGTTGCTGGACGGGTGCGGGAAGGCTGGCTTGCGGCTCAGTCTGCACCGGTTCAGCCGGGATGTTGGTGTTTGATGTATTGTTGTTGGAGTTATTCGGACGATTATTATTGTTGTTGCGGTTATTGGCACGTTGTTGGCGCTGCTGAAATTTTGAGCTTTTGGGCTCTTTGGCAGGAACAACAGGAGCTTCTACCTTTGTGGCTTCAAATTTACCGAGCAGTTCAGAAGGTATTTCAAATTTTTCAGATGGAAGGTTTTCGATAGGAATAAAATCATTTCCATCTTTTAAGTTAAGCGGAGGAAGTTCCATGTCATCCTCAATGGGGACAGGGATGCTTTCTGTTTTTTTTGTCTCTTCTTTTTCTTCTATTTTTTCTTCTTCCTTTTTCTCTTTCTGTTGAGCCTCTACTGCTTCCCGTTCCAGGGTTGCTTTATTTTTAGAACCAGGTTTACGTCCGCGCTTTTTCGGCTGTTTAACTTCTTCCTTCTGGGGCTCTTCTGCTTGTTTTTCTGCAGTGGAAATTTTTTCTTGAGACTCGGCTGGAGCAGCTGTCTCATTCTTGACTGTAGGAGCAGGAGCTGCTACAGCCGGGGTATTTGCTTCTAATTTTTGTGCTTTGTCTTTGGTGGCAGTATATACTTTGTCACCTTCTTTTTTTACGCTGATACGTGAGCGTTTCCGGGCTTGTCCTTCCTTGCGTTCTTCTGCTTTGGCAGCTGCTTTAGTAGCACCGACGATGGCTTGTTCATCCAGGATGCGGTAAACCAGCTCTTCTTTGCGGAGCGAATCTACTTTTTTCAGACCCAACTCTTTGGCTATCTGTTGCAGTTCGGACAATTCTTTGTCATTTAGTTGAATGATGTTATACATATAATATGTGTAATGAAATTAGTAATATAATGATAGATGTAATACATACCTGTTTCGACACAGTTATGCTGTGCGGAAATTGAAGTCAGCTTACGCGAATCATTAATTACAGATAAAATTGATGTTATTTCTTTTGTTGATATTTTAAAGGAGTGTTCGTTAGGGGAGATTCTTCCTTTGCAGGGATTCCCTTTGAATACGTTTACAAAAATAGTTCTTTTTTGCCAAATAAACTAATAAAAGTGGATTTTTTTGAATGAAGGTTTAACTTGTGATTCGGTTTTAGGCATTTTCTTCTCTCTTGAATAGGTGTGTAAATGTATTATTGTGATGATTTTGACAAGGTGGCTGATTGTTATAGTGAATATTTGGGGAAAATTTAATGCGGAAACTTTCTGTGGAAGATGTTTTTTGTTTTTTCTGCTTTGTGGTTAGAAGAATTATGCTAACTTAGCCGTTGAATATTTAATTTTAAAATCAATAATTCAATGAAAAAAGTGATTTTTACCGAGAAAGCTCCTGCGGCTATTGGTCCATACAGCCAGGCAGTTGAAGCGAATGGCATGGTATTTCTTTCTGGTCAGATACCTGTAAACCCGGCTACGGGAGAATTTGTAGAAGGAGGAGTTAAGGAGCAAACCGTTCAGGTATTTGAAAATATAAAAAATGTGTTGGCTGAAGCCGGACTTACTACAGCCCATATTGTGAAGACTACGGTATTCTTGGCAGATATGTCGTTGTTCGCAGATATGAATGCAGTGTATGCCAGCTATTTTGAAAGTGATTTCCCAGCTCGTTCGGCTGTTGCTGTTAAGGCTTTACCGAAAGGTGCATTAGTCGAAATAGAGTGTATTGCAGTTAAAGGGTAAATCAACTTCCGGTACAGTCATGGAACTGGTTTATCTTTACCACAGCGGCTTCGCCTTGTTAGGCGAAGCTTTTACACTTATATTCGATTATTACGAAGATTCGGAAGCGGCTGATTCAGGGGTCTTGCATCGTGAACTGCTTGGCCGTCCCGGAAAGTTTTATGTATTTTCCAGTCATTCTCATTATGATCACTTTAATGAAGAAGTTTTAACGTGGCGTGAAAAGCGTTCTGACATCATATACGTGTTTTCTAAAGATATCCTTCAGCAAGGCTTTTCAGCAGAAAAAGATGCCATTTATATGGAGAAGGGTGATTCTTATCATGATGATATACTTGATGTACATGCTTTTGGATCAACAGACGAAGGAGTATCTTTTTTGATAGAAACAGAAGGAAAGCGCATCTTTCATGCCGGCGATTTAAATAACTGGCACTGGATGGATGAAAGTGATGAAGCCGAGTGGAAAGGCTATGAGCGTCACTTTCTTACAGAATTAGACAATATTTATTGTAATTATAAGGCGGTTGACCTGGCCATGTTCCCGGTTGATCCCCGTTTGGGAAAGGAATATATGCGTGGTCCATTGCAATTTGTGGAAAAAATAAAAACTGCTATCTTTGTACCGATGCATTTTGACGAGGCTTATGAACAAGCAGCGGCTTTTGCGTCTGTTGCCAAGTCATTGGTAGTCCGTACGCTTCTTCTTAAAAAAAGAGGACAGCGTGAATTGATATAAAATCTAAAAAAACAGCTTATGAAAGTAAAAGGGAAATTTGACCATTTTAATATTAATGTCACAGATTTGGAAAAGAGCATTGAGTTTTATGACAAGGCATTGGGGCTGTATGAGTCTCATCGTAAGGTGTCGGAAGACGGCTCTTTTATTTTGGTTTATCTTACCGATGGTTGCAGCGGATTTTTACTTGAACTGACCTGGTTACGCGATCATACAGAGGCGTACGAATTAGGTGAAAATGAAAGTCATCTTTGCATTCGCGTGGAAGGCGACTATGATGAAGTGCGGCGCTTTCACAAGGAAATGGGATGCGTATGCTTTGAAAATGAGCAGATGGGGCTTTATTTTATAAATGACCCAGATGACTATTGGATTGAGATTCTTCCTGCGAAATAAATAATAAAGAGTGTATGGCTATGATGAAATATATATCTCCGGGTTCATGGTTCTCTTTAGAGCTCCCGGCAGGCTGGCATGAGTTTGAAGATGCCGAAGACAGTTTCCTTTTTTACAATCCCGAAAAGTGGAGTGGAAATTTCCGTATTTCAGCTTACCGGGGTGAGAGCAATTCATATGCTGAAGAATGTATTGCCGAAGAACTGAAACGGACCCATGGGGCAAAGCAGGTACAGGTAGGAAAGTGGACTTGTGCTTATCTTGTTGAAAGTTTTCAGGAGAACGGAGCGTGGTACACTTCTCATATCTGGGTAACCGGTTATGAAAGCGTATCTGTAGAATGTTCTTTTACGGTGGCTAAAGGAGAGGGCATTAAGGTTGCGGAAGATGTGATTGCATCATTGAGGGTTCGCGGTGCTGAAGAAAAGCCTTGGAAAGAGGTGATTCCGGTGCGGGTGCTGGAAATCAATGTCATTAATGAATATTATGACTGGGCTGTTTCTTCTATAAAAAAACAATTGACTAAAGACTTCACTGCTTCAGAAGCCGATGTAGCCAGTATTCAAAAAGTAATTGAAAGCGGGCGCTTTAACAAAAACCAGCGTCAGGCTTGGGAGGGCTTCGGTATTGCTTTCGGTGCAATTCTTGTTAATGAAATGGATGGAATGAATTGGGTTACGGTAATTGACGGGGCAAAGGAGTTTCCGGCTTTGCGATTTGCTGATACAAAAGTGATGGTCTATCCTGCAGAATTAATCTGGAGTAAGATAAAGAAAGGCTTGCCTTGTGATTTAAAAGCTGAATATGCGCAGATAAAAGCTGCGGTGGAATCTGTTATTTAACCCGCTGTTATGGTATCTTATTTACAAGTAGAAAATTTAACAAAATCATTTGGTGACCTTGTCCTCTTTTCAGACCTTTCGTTTGGCATAGCAGAAGGACAACGTATTGGATTGATTGCAAAAAATGGCTCAGGAAAAACAACCCTGCTGAATATTCTGGCAGGTAAGGAGGGGTATGATGAAGGGCGAATCACATTCAGACGTGACTTGCGCGTGGGATATTTGGAACAAAGTCCTTCTTATCCAAGCGAACTTACCGTGCTGGAGGCCTGTTTTTATCATGGAAACTCTACCGTTCAGCTCATTAAAGAGTATGAACACTGTATGGAAACTCCGGGTAATCCGGGAATGGATGAACTGCTTCTGCGTATGGAGCATGAAAAGGCGTGGGATTATGAGCGGAGAGCCAAGCAGATTCTTTCACAGCTGAAGATACGTGATTTTGACCAGCCCATCAAACAGCTTTCAGGAGGACAGTTGAAGCGGGTGGCCTTGGCGAATGTGCTGATTACCGAACCCGATCTTCTGATTATGGATGAGCCGACGAACCATTTGGACCTTGAAATGACCGAATGGCTGGAGGAGTATCTTAATAAAGGAAGTCTCAGTTTGCTGATGGTTACTCATGACCGCTATTTCCTTGACCGTGTCTGTTCGGAAATCATTGAGATAGATAACCGGCAGATTTATTCGTATAAAGGGAACTATAGCTACTATTTGGAAAAACGCCAGGAGCGGATGGAGGCTACCAATGCCGAGATAGCGCGCGCCAATAACCTGTACCGGACTGAACTGGAGTGGATGCGCCGTATGCCTCAGGCTCGCGGACACAAGGCCCGGTATCGTGAAGAGGCATTTTATGAGCTGGAAAAGGTGGCCAAACAGCGCACGTATGAGGCAAATGTCAAGCTTGATGTCAAGGCTTCATATATAGGTTCTAAAATCTTTGAAGCCGATCATTTATGTAAGCGTTTTGGCGACTTGAAGATTTTAGATGATTTTTCATATATCTTTTCGCGCTATGAAAAGATGGGTATTGTGGGAAACAACGGCACTGGAAAATCCACTTTCATTAAAATATTAATGGGATTGGAAAAACCAGATAGTGGGGTACTTGATATCGGTGAAACCGTACGTTTTGGCTATTATTCACAAGATGGGTTGCAGTTTGATGACCAGATGAAGGTTATTGATGTGGTTACGGATATTGCAGAAGTCATTGAACTTGGAAACGGAAAGCAACTTACGGCTTCTCAGTTCTTACAGCATTTCCTGTTTACTCCTGAAACTCAACACAGTTATGTCTATAAGCTTAGTGGAGGTGAGCGTCGCCGTTTATATCTTTGTACGGTGCTGATGCGTAATCCGAATTTCCTGGTTCTTGATGAGCCTACCAATGATTTGGATATCGTGACCTTACAGGTGCTTGAAGAGTATCTATGTAATTTTAAGGGTTGTGTTATCGTAGTAAGCCACGACCGTTATTTCATGGATAAGGTAGTTGATCACTTGCTGGTATTTAGAGGTCAGGGTGATATACGTGACTTCCCGGGAAATTATTCCGATTACCGTGATTGGAAATTGGCAAAAGCCAGTCATGATAAAGCCGTATCAAAGCCGAAAGAAGAAAAAACGCAGCGAGTCCGTTTAAATGAAAAGCGCCGAATGACCTTCAAGGAGCGCAAGGAATTTGAACAGTTAGAGCAGGATATAGCGTGTCTGGAAGAGGAAAAAAAACTCATCGAAGACAGCTTGTGCAGCGGTGAGCTAAGCGTGGATGAGCTGACCGAGAAATCGAAACGCCTTCCTCTGTTAGAAGCCGAGCTTGATGAAAAGACCATGCGCTGGCTTGAATTGAGCGAGATAGAAGGATAAATTTTAAATCATGAAAAAACCAACCCATCCGTCAGACTGCTGAAACAGACTGACAGATGGGCTGGTTTTCTTTTATCTCATTATGAAAGTAATACTTATTTCATGTAGTTACTATCCTTGTACAAGAGAAGCATTTACTTCTTCTATATAATTTAAGATTTCTTCCCGTCCGATTTTCTTTTCCGATGATGAAATGAAGTAAGGCGGCAGTTCCTCCCACTGTTCTTTCAGCTTATTTAAATAGATATTTACATTTTGCTTGGTTTTTCCAATGCTTTGCTTATCCGCTTTTGTGAAGATAATGGCAAACGGCACATTGTTTTCGCCCAGCCATTCGATAAATTCAAGATCAATTTTTTGAGGAGAAAGCCGGCTGTCAACCAAGACGAAGAGACAAGTCATCTGCTCGCGCTCCAAAACATAGTACTCTATGATTTTCTGAATTTTCTCCATCATTTTCTTTCCACGCTGCGCATAACCATATCCGGGCAAGTCAACAAGATACCATGCCTTATTAATTAAGAAATGGTTGATAAGCAGAGTCTTTCCCGGAGTAGAGGAGGTCATGGCCAAATTGGAGTGATTGGTCAGCATATTGATTAAGCTGGATTTTCCTACGTTCGAGCGTCCGATAAAGGCATATTCGGGAAGGTGGGTGTCCGGGCACATGTCGGCACGCGAGTTACTTACTACAAATTCAGCACTGGTTATTTCCATATTATCGTTCTTTTTCTGAGTATATAATTGCAAATTTACAAAAAGCCTTGAAATAATCAATACCTTCTTCTTGGCAAGTTTACCTATGTATTTAAGCTGTATATCCCTTTATCGGCACCTTGGTTGGGGAGAGATGCCTTTACCTACGGGCGTATGTCTTGATTATTGCGGTATCCATCGAAGAACTTCTTGAAAAACATCCATTGGTAATCAATCGAGTTATTCCAGTATTTCCCGTCGTGTACTCCCGGGCGGATGATGAAGTCATGCGGAATACCTTTGTCACTCAGAACCTTATGCAGCTGCTCGTTTACTTCGAGAAAGAAATCCTTTGAACCGCAATCTATGATTAAAGCCAAATCACCCGGATTGATTTTGTCAAGTTGAGTCATTACTGTATGATTGTCCCAGCGGGTTTGATTCTCCTTTTCCTCACCAAGTTGCTTTTTCATCTCCCAGTTGTTTGGGAAAGGGCGTATATCTACACCACCGCTGGTACTTCCTCCTGCGCCAAATACATCTTTATGGCGGATAGATAACCACATGCCTCCATGCCCTCCCATGCTTAAGCCGGTGATGGCTCTTCCTTTCCGGTCGGCAATGGTGTTATAATGTGAATCAATATACTGAATCAGTTCCTTGGAAACAAATGTCTCGAACTGGCTGTCGGCGTGTAGCGGACTGTCCCAGTACCAACTGTTTTCTCCATCTGGACATACCACGATGATTCCATCTCGGTCGGCCATTTCTGTCAGTTCCGGCTTGATATGAAGCCAAGTCTTCTCATTTCCCCCGTAGCCGTGAAGCAGATAGAGTGTGGGGCAAGGTTGGATATTCGAACACTGGTCAGGAACAATGACAACTGTTTTGATGTCTCTTTTCATCTGAGGGCTTTCAATACTTAAAGTATCCACACGCGCCGCATGGATAGAAAAACAAAGTAACAAACCAAGGCAAATGAGGGCATGTTTTCGTATCATGATATAGGGTTTAAGGGTTTAAACAAGCTAAAAGCATGTTTCTGATTAGTTATATATAAAAAATAAGATTCACTGCAAAAGTAGTGAATCTCTTGAGATAAAAGAAAATAATCAGGGTGAAAAGTAAGCCTGTATGACGCTTTTGCTTTTACTTTATTTTTCCATATAGCCCCATATTTTGAGCTGATTTTCACCCATGCGCATTAATCCTTTTTTAAGGATGTTTTTAATTGTTTTCATCATCTAATTGTTTTGTTTTTATGTTTTACAACACAAAAGTAGAATACAATTAAATACGTTGTTCAACTCATGGGCAGAAAAGATAAAATTAGGCTGAATACTTGATTTAGGTCAACCGGCATAAAACGATTCGTTGTTGTCATAAAAACATCAGCTCGTTTTGAACCAAACATAAAGGCGTTTTAGTTAAGACGCTTTGGCGTTTTGACCTCATTGCGCCGCACAATTCCGATGCTGATTTCATAAAGCAGCAACATCGGCAAGCTTGTCAGGAGCAAAGTAATCGCATCCGAAGTAGGGGTAATCACAGCTGCAATGATTAAAGCTACCATGATGGCGTGGCGGCGATATTTTTTCATGAATGAAGCCGTGAGGAATCCGGTTTTGGCAAGCACCCAAGCCAAGATTGGAATTTCAAACGTAATCCCCGACAGCATGCTCAGCGTGCAGAGCGTTTCGGTATACGACTGAATGGTGATGGTATTAGCCACCTCGGGGCTGACCTGATAGAGCGCAAGAAAGCGCAAGGCAAACGGGAAGATAATGAAGTAGCAAAATGCCACTCCCATGATAAACAGGATATATCCCCATAGAATGGCACGAAGTGAATATATGCGTTCATTTTATTTACCGCCAGAGCCGCTTAGGCTTGGCTATTTTTTAACGAACTATTATCCTGATATCTTGGTGACCTCACCGGATGAGTATAAGGAATTTGTACGGAAAAATAGTCTTCATGGTGGGGCGGATGTGGTACTTGAAGTAGCAGGCGGAACCGATACTTTTCGTTTGGCTTGGGAGTGCGCCCGTCCGAATGCCATCGTAACGATAGTTGCTTTGTACGACCAGGCTCAACCGCTTCCGCTTCCAGAGATGTACGGAAAAAATCTTACGTTTAAAACGGGAGGAGTGGACGGATGTGATTGTGATGAGATTCTCCGTCTGATAGCAGAGGGCAAGATTGACACCACGCCGTTGATTACTCATCGCTTTTCATTGAGTGAGATAGAAGAGGCTTATCGTATTTTTGAGAACCGTCTTGACGGAGTCATTAAAGTGGCGATAACTGGTCGGGGTTAAAAAGAAAGCAGCCGGGAATGAGTCTCGGCTGCTTTCTTTATTACAATTTTATTCTTTATTGTTTTCAAAAAACTTTTTCCGGTAATAGCTCTGCGCCGTATAAAGCGCAGCTGCCGGATTGTTTCCGGTAACCCGGTCTTTGGTAACCAAGGTAGTGACATAGGCATCCGAATACTTATAGAATAGGCTGTCGTGTCCTACACATAAGCCGATGACCACATTCAGGTCGGTTTTCGCTTCATTGAGCAAGCGAGCCTGAAGGATGGGATTGCACATTGCTGCACCTATGTTCTCACATTCGGCGGGAATGCCAACCGATGATTTAGCTTGTCCTGCTACTTTGCATATTACAGAATAGGCCTCAAAACCATTCGCCTGGAGGATACGGGCAAAGATTCGTGCTTCGTTTATCAGTCCGATGCAGTTGGCTATACCGATGCGGCGGGCATTGATTTTCTGGGCAAATTCCATGATTTCTTGCACGCGAGTCCAGCGGCAATACCCTTCATATTCCACCTCAGCACTGGCAATCATAATCTGCCGGTTGTTTCCTTCAGAGTAACGCTCTGCTGCCCAAAGTCGGTCTTCTTCTTTCAAGTGTGTAGTCGGACAGAAATCCGGGAAGGTACGGTCCTTGTACTTGCAGTTTTGTGTACCGCAATCTACACAGGTATGTATTCCTTTTTCCATAATGGGTTGTCTTTTTGAATCAAATCTGGTTAGAGTAAACGAATAAAAGCATCTACGTCTTCTTCGCGTGTAGCCCAACTGGTTACAAAACGAACCACTGTTTCCTTTTCGCCGCGTGGCCCCCATAGCTCGAAGGTGGCATGTTGTAGAAGCCGGTCGATAGTTTCATTGGGAAGACAGACAAACTGTTGGTTGGTAGGAGAATCAAGCTGCAGTTTATATCCTTTACTTTTGAAAGCCTCCTTCAGTTTTAAGGCAAGGCGTACGGCATGTTTACCCATGCGCTCATACAGATGGTCTGTAAACAGTGTTTCAAACTGGATGCCCAATAAGCGTCCTTTAGCAAGCAAAGCTCCATGCTGTTTGATTAAGGGAAAGAAATGCGGAAGTCGTTTCGGGTCGGGGGCAACCACCGCTTCTCCAAACAGTGCTCCTACCTTGGTTCCTCCGATGTAAAAAACATCGCAGAGGCGGGCAATATCAGTAAGTGTAACCTCCGTATTCTCCGCAGCCAGTCCATACCCCAGTCTGGCTCCATCCATATAAAGCGGAATGTTGGCCCGACGGCACACAGCACTCAGTTTTTCCAATTCATCCAGACTGTAAAGTGTTCCTAATTCCGTGGGGTGAGAGATATATACCATTCCCGGGGCCACCATGTGTTCATATGTTTCATCCCGGTAAAAATCGGTAATATATTTTTCCACCTCTTCTGCTTCCAGTTTCCCGTTGTGCTGAGGCAAAGTGAGTACCTTATGGCCGGTTGCTTCAATCGCTCCCGACTCATGCACATTGATGTGTGCCGTTTCGGCAGCAATGACTCCTTCATGCTGTCTGAGTAAACCATCAATTACCGTAGAGTTGGTTTGAGTTCCTCCCACCAGGAAATGTACCCCAGCTTCGGGCACTCCGCAAGCTTTGCGTATTAAATCTTTTGCACGCTGTGTATAAGGGTCGCTTCCGTATCCCACGGTTTGCTCCAAGTTTGTTTCCAAGAGGCGGCGCATCACGTCTGGATGGGCTCCCTCCATGTAGTCTGTATCAAAATGCATCATAGTCTTCGTTTTTAAATCTGTTGCAAAAGTAGAAAAGAAAGTTGATAATTTCCTAAAAGAACTCTCATTTTAGAGAATTAGCCGGCTGGCGGGCATGCAAAAATCTTGTCCGGTCTGGATCTTCCGGAAAGCAGGCTTCGGGGAAATAAAGAAACTGATAAATTTTGCAGCCGCATGCTCTTTATGTAAATTTGCAGAAGCAGATAATATAAGAATGAAAGAATATGAGGAAAGATATTGTTATCATGAATTTCACTCATGTATATGAGCAGGAAAGGTTTATGGATAATCTTCGTTTTAAGTGGCTGGATTGTACCGACTTGTATGGAACAGACTGTTATTGCGACGAACATGCGGCACAGGAAATCAAGGCCAGAATCTCTTCCTTCTCTCCCGAAGGAATACACTTTATTGATTCGGGAAACTATCATTATATCAGTAAATTCTGGACAGATAAAATCAGAGAACCTTTTTCGCTGATTGTGTTTGATCATCATCCGGATATGCAACCTTCTTTATTTGATAAGCTGATGTCATGCGGATGTTGGGTGAAAGAAGTATTAGATTCGAATCCTTATCTCCGTAAGGTATGTATTATCGGGGCATCCGAAGCGTTGATAAAAAGTTTGCATCCTGATTATGGTTCGCGCTTGAAATTTTATAGTGAAGTTGAACTTAGCCATGAGGAGGGATGGAAACTGTTTTCTGAAGAACATTTGAATGAGCCTGTCTATATATCAGTAGATAAAGATGTATTAGATAGAAATTCGGCAGTTACGAACTGGGATCAGGGCTCTCTTCCTTTGCCTGAACTGGAAGAAGTTCTTTCTGCCATTCTGAAAAAGGAAAATGTTATCGGAATAGATATCTGCGGAGAGTGCTCTTCTTCTTTAGACGTTTTTGAGGAGGAAAGAGAACTGGAAATAAACAGTAAGGCAAACAGGGAATTACTGAACTTGATTTTATCCGAAGAACAGCCTTCCTGACTTTTCCCTTCTTTATGCTTGTTTGCGCTGTGATTTTTTATTTGTACTTTTGTCTGCCGGAAAATGAAGAAATATGGAAAAAGACTTTTTAAATCGTTTTGAGGAAAAGCTGGAACAAGAATTGTTGCGCTTATGCACCTCTTATGGTATGCTTGAAAAGGTGTTGCTCACCACCGATGATATCAATGAAAAATGGCAGGAAATACGTCCCGAATACTTGGCTGATGCTGTAGAGCAGGTGCAAGATTACCCTACAGTATCGGTGGCTTGGGCTGCTTATTTAGGAATGGCACTGGCTTGTGGATGGGATGCCGACTGGGAGGTGTATTCAAAAGCATCTTATCAGGCTTTTTACGGGGAACAGGGATTCGATGATATGGATGAACACATTGTGCAGAAATTGCTGGGGCTTGAGCTGGACGCTCCTGAAACAGTGGCATTGGAGGAAATGATTCGCCGCTGTGCACAGACCACTGTAACTCTGATTCGCCGGGAGCAGATTGAGCCGGGCAGCGTGATGGCTTTCCATGTCTTTGTACGGGCTTGCGATGTGATGTTCCGTATCGGAGAAGCACTGGAGCTGAAGCGCTTGGGATATAAGTTTGAGAAAGTCGATTTGTCGGATAATTTGCTTAGTTAAGTAGCTGGAAAAGAGAAATCAGTTATGCCGATTATAGAAATAACCTCCTTAGAGCATTCGGGAGTAGAGGTGTTCAGTACCCTGACCGAAGCTCAGTTGCGCAACCGTTTAGACCCGCTTCGGGGAATTTTCATAGCCGAGAGTCCGAAAGTGATTCGGGTGGCACTCGATGCCGGATACGAACCGCTTGCTTTGCTTTGTGAGCGAAAACATATTGAGGGAGATGCAGCCGATATTATTCAGCGGGTGGGGGATATACCTGTGTATACTGGAGCACGCGATTTGCTTGCTCAGCTTACGGGCTATACGCTGACGCGAGGGGTACTTTGTGCGATGCGTCGCAAACAGCTGCTTGAGGTAAGTGAGGTTTGCCGAGAGGCACGTCGGGTAGCCGTGATTTACGGAGTGACCGATACCACCAATATCGGTGCCATCTTCCGATCGGCTGCTGCCTTGGGGATTGATGCCGTCTTGCTCAGCCCTGATTCATGCGACCCGCTTAACCGTCGTGCGGTACGGGTATCTATGGGTTCTGTGTTCTTGGTGCCTTGGACATGGGCAGAAAAACCTTTTGCTCAGCTGAAAGCATTAGGGTTTTGTACAGCGGCATTAGCTCTTACCGACCAGTCTGTATCGCTGGATGATCCTTCTCTGAAAGCTGAGCCTCGGCTGGCTTTTGTGTTGGGTACCGAAGGCGACGGTCTGCCCTCCGATGCCATCGCCGAAGCCGATTATGTGGTGCGTATTCCCATGTACCACGGAGTAGATTCACTTAATGTAGCGGCCGCTTCTGCCGTGGCATTTTGGGAATTACGAAGTAAAGATGCTTTGACGATAAAATCAGGCGATACCCAATAATTCGATTTCAAAAATCAAGGTAGAACCTCCGGGGATACCGGGCTGTGAGAATTTACCATAGCCCATCTCCGCAGGAATATAAACCTCCCATTTATCTCCCACGCACATTTGTTGCATGGCAATAATCCAGCCTTCAATCAAGTCGCATAACCGGAAGGCAATCGGTGCACCTCCCTTGCTGCTGTCAAATTTCTTTCCGTTGATGGTGCGTCCTGTATAATGGGCAGTCACGATGCTTCGCGGGGTAGGATGCTTTCCGTCGTTCTTGCCGTTGGTCAATACTTTGTAATAAATCCCTTTAGGCAGGGCTTTCACACCCTCCTCGGCAGCCTTTGCTGCCAGCCATTCTTTGTTGGCTTGCATGTATTCTTGTTTTCCCATACGTGTAAGTTATTGTTGAGGCTGCAAAGGTACAAACAAATCGGTGGTTATCCTAATGTTCGGCAGACATGTCTGCCCGATATGCCGGAGTCCTCCCGCGGAAGTACCGCAGTATTCCCACCGAAGTACTGGAGTCCTCCCGCGGGAGGACTGGACTCTTTTTTGCTTCCCTTGAAAGATACTCATAGAGTCGTGGTCTATAGTCCGCTTTCCACAGAAATGATTCCGATTACATCTTATTACGAGATAACAGTCGAGTTACAGGTTCTCGGCCGTAAGCTGACACAATTCTCTTTCTTAACCGACCGGACTGAACCGGGCGAGTTAAGATTGAGAAAAGTGTAAGGTGTTTCTTTTTCTGTGGGGGAGTTGTCAGAAGGTGTTTTGCACTTGTAGGCGGCTGCATCCGTTACCGGTGGGAGTAATACAAATTTGGGTGCTGATGCCAGCGCTCATCTCGGCCGTATGGCTGATAACTCCTACGGTTTTGCCTTGTTCTGATTGTAGGGTGGCCAGTGCATCGATGACCATACGCAGGCTGTCTTGGTCGAGCGTACCGAATCCTTCATCGATAAACAGATTTTTGAAGGCTACATTTCGCGATGACAGGTCGCTGAGTGCTAAGGCAAGAGCTAAACTGACAATAAAAGTCTCTCCACCCGACAGAGAAGAGACGACGCGTTCCTCGTCGCCGCGCTCATGGTCGACGATTCGGAGCGTCAGTGTGTTTTCCAACTGCTTGAGGCTATAGCGCTGATTGAACAGCCGCAGTTGCTTGTTGGCATGCTTGACCAGGAAACTGAGGGTGACGCACTGAGCTATCTGCCGAAGGAGTTTCCCTTCTTTATTCCCTCCGATTGCTTTATAGAGCAGTGCCCAGTCGGTTGCATCGGCATTGGCTTGTACAGACTGTTCGGCAAGTTCTCCGATCGCTTTAAGTGCTTCCTGATGACTGTTCAAGCGTGCGGTTAGGCGGCCTAGTTTCTCGGTTGAAGTTTGCAGCTGTTGGTCGGTTTCCTGGAGCTGGAGATTGATCCGTTCTTTGTCTTGCTCCGGTTTGTCTTTACTATGTACTTCCAGGTCGTGGGTGGCTTTATCGAATAGTGTCTTTGCTGCCACTTTCTCTTGAACCGTTTTGTTGATTCGCTCCCGCAAGGCATTCCAGTTGGTATCTTCATGAGCTAGCTGTAAAAGCTTTTCTTTAGTCAGTTCAGGCTTGTTGTCATCAGCATTGTATGCGGTGAGCCATTGGTCTATCCGGGCACACATTTCTGCAGCTTGTGCTTGACTGTTCATGCTTTCCTGCGTGTGATTGGTAAAGGCCGCATGGGCAGCCGAGAGCTCGGATTGCAACTTGGCCATGCTGTCTTTCAAATTAGACAGCTCGTCGGTTGCTTTTTTGAGTGCCCGTGTCAGCGTTTCTTCCACTTCCTTCACAGTCTTACCCTCCAGGAGCTGGTTGAATGCAGCCTGCTTTTCTGTCGACTGTTCAGTAAGCTGATTGTATTTCATTAGAGCAGTTTTCAGCGCGTTCTCTTTCTCCTCTTTCATGCGCTCCCGCTCAGTACAACTAGCCTTCAATGCAGTGCCTTCCATGACCAACTCATTGATTTCCTTCTGTTTTTGCTCCACTTCTTTCTGTTGCTTCTCCTTCAGCTTAGCTGTTTCACTTTCTGCCTTGCTTAATGTTTGTTGCAGTTGTTGCAGGTGTGTCATGGCTTGATTGTAATTGGCCAGAGCCTGCTCCTTTTCGCTGAAGTCGCGCTCCAACTCATCTTTGAAGTCGGCCAGATGCAAGATGTCATGTGCGGCATCGGGGTGTTCGGTTGCTCCACATACCGGACATTTCTGTCCCTCTTCCAGCTGCTTCCGCATCTCGGCAATCTTACTTCCCACGCTACGTACGGTGAAGGCCCTATCACGGCTGCGCTGCAGCTGTTCACCATCTACCTCTTTCCATTTGTTCTGCAGCTGCTCGTAGGCTTGCTCCTGATTTTTTGTTTGGTTTATTTTCTCTTCAACCGCGTTGGCATGTAACTCTTTCAGGGCATCCAGTTCCTTCGTTGCCTTGAGATAACGTTCACGCATGCTTTGAATCTTTTTCTGGCTGCTGGCAATCTCTTTCTCATTGTCTTCTTGGGCTTTTCGACAGGTATTCACCTCCTGTTTGGCTCCCGCTTCGAGCTCTTTCAACTGATTGATTTCCGTCTGCAGATTCTGTGCTTGCTGGATGCGAGGCTTCATCTGTTCATAATGTGCGGCTGCTTCCTGCTCTTTTTGCTTCAGTGAGGTCAGGGTCTTTTCACTGTCGTTCAACTGGGCTTGCAGTGCCTGTTCAGTCTTATACGCTTCCTGGGCTTTTTGAGAGAATCGTGAATAGTCTTGTTGCGCCTTTTCTGAGGCCGATACATACGCCAGTGCGTCGTGTGCTGCATCATAAAGCTGGAGCCATTCGCGTTTTTCCGCCATGCGTTCCAATTCTGCTTCTATCTGCTTGATACGGAGGTCGGTTTTCAGCAGCGTTTGGTTCAGTTTTTCCTCCTCGTTCCACCATTGCAGCTGCCGGGTGCAGGTCTTGTTTAACTGCACAATCCGTGCAGTTTCCTCCTTTTCTTTCTCTATACTGAGAGTGAGCTCGTTGACCTCTTCTTCATCCTCAATGAGCTGTTCTTTTCTGATACCGATGCGGCTGTCGATATCCAGCTTCCGTTGTTTGGCTTCCTCATGATGGATGCGGATACGCTCGGCTATACGCTGATAGATGGTGATTCCGGTGAGTCGCTCCAGCAAGACTGATTTTTCGTTCGATTCAGCTTTGAGGAATCCGTCGAATGCTCCCTGAGCCAGCAGCACGGTCCGTACAAACTGCTCGTATTGCAGGCCGATGACCTCTTCTGCCTTGCGGTTTTCTTCCTTGTCCTTAAAAATGAATTCGCCTGTAGCGCTGCGTGTCACCTCACGGAGGAGGTTCTTGGCTGTGGCATAGTTGGTGCGCTTCAGTTCGGTACTCCATTCTGCCTGATAAAGGCGGTGGTCGTTGGCTTCGAAAATCAGATGACAGTAGCATTGTTTGGAGCCACGGGTCATGATGTTTCGCACATCGTTGGAGCGGAGTACGCTTTTTCCGTCGCCTTCTTCATCTTTTTGTATGGCCGACAGTGAGGCATTGTAGCGTGGAGCTTTGCCGTAGAGGGCCAGACAGATGGCATCTAAGAGGGTCGATTTTCCACTTCCCGTAGGACCTACAATGCTGAATATTTTGCACGAGGCCAGGGGACCGATGGTAAAGTCAATGTGGTTTTTGCCTTCCAGTGAGGCAATGTTATAAGTTGACAGTTGTATGATTTTCATGCTTCTTCCTCCTCATTCATATTTTGGGCTTCGTTAATTGCCGTTTGTGCCAGCTGTATCTGACGTTCGCTGATGGCAATTTGGTTTTCACGGATGAATCCGATGATGATTGCATCTAACGGGTTACGCTGGTAAATATCGTCCAGTGAACTCTCTGTGGGCTTATTTTCGTCAGCCGTTTGAGAAACCTCCATCTTTTCAATACATTGTAGCTTTGAAAAAATGGCATGTCGTTTACTCAGTTCATCGCTTATCTGCTTGCGGCTGGTCAGGTCAATATCCTCTCGGCAGAGCTTAACAGCCACATAGCTCATGGTCTCTGGAGAATCTTGCTGCTTGCGGGGAAGCTGTCCGATTTGTCTGATAACCTGCTCCAAAGGCAAGGCCCCTTCTTCCGGAATCTCTATGAGCCGACGCTGCGGAGTATATTCAATAAAATGAGGATTGCCTATCATCTTTCCGCTCTCAATCGTGATTAAATCGATGCCGTGTTTGTTGTTCTTTTCAGCAAACGACATGCTTAAAGGGCTTCCGGTATAACGAGCCCATGAGGTGTTCCAGATGGCTTGCCGCTTATGGATGTGTCCGCAAATAAGGCAAGTAGGGCGGGTGTCCATATCTGCCACGTTGATTTGCTCTAATCCCCCTACGATGATGTTTTCAGAAGAGTTATTGGCTATTTCGGCACCAGTGGCATAGAAATGCGCCATCATAATGACGGCTTCGTTTGCTTCCCGTCGGTTATTGGCATCTGTCATGAGTTGGGTAATCAGTTTCCGCATACTTTGTGGATAGCTGTTGTCATAGCCCAGTTCACTGTTTCGCACGTAGGGAAGGGCAGCTATCCATGTGCGTTCGTCTTTCGTTTTGGTGTAAATAGGGATAATGAGATTTTCAGTGTTGAAAATCCATTGTCCTTCGCCCGGTTTATTATCGGAAGGAATCCACTGACGGTCCACTCTTCCTCTTACTTCGATGTGATGTTTTTTCAGTAAAGCAGCAGGAGCGGTAAGGCGTGTGGCAGAGTCATGGTTTCCGGCAATGACCACAATGGTCATATCTGGACAAGCTTCCGTGATTTCGGAAAGGAAATTGTAGTATGTCTCCTGGGCCGCAGCCGAAGGATTGCTATTGTCGAATACGTCGCCTGCCACCAGCAAGGCGTCGGGTTGTAAGGTGGCAGCTTTTTGTTTCAGCCAGCTGAGAAAATGCTGTTGCTCTCTCAGACGGTCGGATGAATGGAAATATTCTCCCAAGTGCCAGTCACTGGTAGCTAAGATTTTTATCATAAGTCTGTGGTTTTCTATTTTCTCCCCCAAAGATAGTGAAAAAAAAGAACGACCGGTTCCTCTCGGAAGAAGAACCGGTCGTTTCTGTTTTTGAATGTTATTCAGGCTTATTTATAGCTATAGCCTAATTTGCTTTCCACTCCGTTTGCATGGTTTACCGGAATGAGGGTGAATCCCCACTGGTAATCACGGTTGGCTGGAAGTGAATGTTCCGGAAGCGGTCGGTCACCCCAACTGTCATAACCTGCCACCCCTTGCTGTTTCAGGTCGATGCACACCTCAACGAAAGGTTGCGGAGTTACATCATTGATATGGTGTTGGCGACGCAATACATTCTTGGCAGCCTCTTCGTTATGGTTGGCTATCTCTTCAGGTGTAAAGTTTGTCCACTGACGAGCCAGCTCTGGATGTTCTTCTGCATCGAAGTCTTCAATAGAGTTCCGCAGTGCATTGAATTCCATCAGACTGTCTGCTTCAATTAAGAGACCTTTTCCTTTCTTGGCAGTAAGCATCATCCAGCGAGTATCTGTGTGATGACCATTTTCTTGCGGGCGTACATATGGGAAGTATTGCGCTTCAGCAGTACTCTTATATACGTCGACCGGATAGCCGGCTTTACGGTCCCAGTAGTTTTCAAGCGGACCGCGTCCGAAATACTGCAACTGATCCATAGATTCCGGCAGACGGAAACGAACTCCGATACGCGGAACGTTCAGTTTGGAAGAAGCAAGGCGGGCAGCATCCTGTCCCGGAGTAAAGGTTGCCATTCGGGTTGCTTCAGAGATTTCTGTCTTAGCAGCATCCATGTCGGTTGAAGTAAAGTGCGCTGCTACATTGACCACTCCGCTTGGGTAAACGGTATAAGTGATGATATAAAGATTTCCCGCAGGCAGTAAATAGTTCACGTTTACAATGGCTTTGCCATCTTTGATTGTGGCTGTTGCATCGGTAACATGGAAGTTTTTACTGCTTTGCTTCCAGATTTGCTCGCGTTTGGGCTGGCCGTTTCCGTAGTCGTTATCTGTCGGTGCGCGCCAGAAGTTGGGCTGGATGCCGAATCCTTCATTGAAGTATTCTGTTCCATTAACCTTGTAGGAAGTGACAATTCCGCTCTTCTTGTCGAAGCAGAAGTTTACTTTTGAAGAGGTAACTTTCAGCTCATCGCCATCTGTGTTGACTGCCAGTTTCGGTCCGTTTGTCTTGTACACCTCTTTCTTGTTGGCCACAGGAAGTTTGAACTGGTCATAAGCTATTTCAAAGTTCGCAGGAATCAGCGGTTCTGCTTCTGTTGTGGTTACTTTAAAATCAATGAAATACTCCGTTCCGGCTTTCGGCTTCAATTTCGGCATCGGGACAGTAAACTCCTGACAACCTTGCGGTTGAATGTCTAAGGATGTTTGTCCGCTTTTAATTGCCTTACCGTTAGCTTTGAGGGTGTAGCTGATTTTGTACTTCTTCAGGTTCGTGAAGTAGAAGCGGTTTTTCACCATAAACTTACCGGCAGCTAAGTCGACAGGTTCGAAGGCTACGTTCTGATGAACATATTTTACCTCCTGCATGGCAGGATGAGGCGTACGGTCGGGACTGACAATACCGTTACAAAGGAAGTTTCCGTCGCTTGGCATATTTACGCCAAAGTCACCTCCATAAGCATAATAAGGTCGTCCGTTCTTATCTTTCTGCAAAATACCCTGGTCAACCCAGTCCCAGATAAATCCACCTTGCAGGTTCGGATATTTATAAATAGCTTGCCATTGTAACCATAAGTTACCGGTAGAGTTACCCATGGCATGTGCATATTCCGACGGAGCAATCGGGCGGTCACTGCCTTCTGCCCCAATCTTTTCCAGCCACGCAGCACTGGGATACTGAGGCACATACATATCAGTATTCCATTCCCAGAGTGCTCTTTCATAGTTGACTGGGCGGTTCATCATTTTGCTTTCTTCTCCTTTAATCCACAAATAAGTCTGGTAGAAGTTGTATCCGTTTCCGGCTTCGTTTCCTAAAGACCAGAAGGTAACGCTTGGATAGTTTTTGTTGCGTTCAAACATATTGACGGTACGGTCCATGTGTGGCTTCAGCCATTCCGGGTTATTACCTAGTGTGCCTCCTTTGCGCAAATCATAATACATACCGTGTGATTCGATGTTTGCTTCATCGTATACATAAAGCCCATATTCGTCGCACAGCTCATAGAATTTGCGGTCTTGCGGATAGTGACAAAGACGTACTGCGTTGAGATTGTGCTGTTTCATTAGCTCAAAATCCTTACGCATTAACTCTTCCGTTACATAATGACCCGTTTCTGGGTTGTGTTCATGGATATTGACCCCTTTGAACTTGATCGGTTGACCGTTGAACAATAAAACCGTATAAGGTTTTCCATTTTTTGCCAGTTGGTCAATTTGTTTGATTTCAATGCGGCGGAATCCGACGTTAAATGGAACGACTTCAGTAACCTTGCCGTTTTCCTTTACAGTCATCAATAATTTATATAGCTTCGGGTCCTCTGCACTCCATTTGGCTACTTTTTGCAATTCTTTTTCAAACGATGCGGTTTGCTTACTTGAAGGTGCCATAGTGACTTTCTGTTCGTGAGAGGCAACTGTTTTTCCGTTATAGTCTAACAGTTCGTACCCGATTTGCATTGCCTTTGTCTGTGAGGTATGATTTTTCAAGTCAATAGCAAGGTTGAACTCTCCATTGGTATAGGAATCATCGAGTGTAGAAATCACCCGGAAGTCTTGGATGCCGGCTTTGGGCTGTGACCAAAGATAGACATCACGCTCTATACCACTCATGCGCCAGAAGTCCTGGCATTCCAGATAAGATCCGGTACTCCAGCGGAATATCTTGATTACGAGTGTGTTTTTACCTTGCTTTACGAAGTCATTGATAAGAAATTCAGCCGGATTCTTTGAATCTTCACTGTAGCCTACTTCTTTTCCATTGATGTATACATAGACACCCGATTTAGCTCCAGCCAGATGCAAATAGATGTCGCGTCCGTCCCATTCAGACGGAACTTCAATATCTCGGCGGTATACTCCTACCGGATTGGCTTCCGGCAGTAGGGGAGGCTGCGGGTTACGTGCCTTGAATTCATACCCATGGTTGGTATAGATAGGTGTACCGAAACCTTGTACTTCCCAGTTTCCCGGTACTTGAATATCGTGCCAGGCAGAAGCATCGGTTGCTGGATTTGTTATATTTTCAGGAAGATCTTTATAAGTCTCCGTGAAATAGAATTTCCAGGTGCCGTTAAGCAGAGTGTAAAAAGGACTTTTTTCATAGCGTGATGACAATGCAGAACTCCGGTCGGCATAAGTCATAAATGCGCTTCGGGGCTGTTCTTTGTTTACTGCAACCACTTGAATGTCTTTCCAGTAGGGCTTACAGGGTAGACTTGATGTGTCTTCCGCTATTGCTGTTCCGATGATGAAGCATCCGAAAGCACAAGAAAAAATCGCTTTTTTGAGCATGTGTTTCATATTCGATTATTTTAATGTTAGAACAATATTTAACTTCTTTTTAAAGGTATGGGCATTGCTGCTTGATTTGAGTGCGAAGATATAACTTTTTTGGAAAATTTGCTTATAAATAAGGAAGTATATTTTAATTCTTCGGTCGGAATAATATAAAATATTAATAAATCGAGGTGTGGATTAAGGCTATTTCTTAAGATATGAGGGATGAAAACACCAAAAACGGTTGATTTTTTGTTGTTAAAGCAAAAATAATGAGGTATAAGGCTTGATGTTTCATGAAAAGTCGTTTACTTTGCATTAGAAATAAAAATCTAAAGTACAAATCATATCATGTTAACTCAAATCATAAACGGAAAGATTCTAACTCCACAGGGGTGGCTGAAAGACGGTTCAGTCTTGATAAGCGATAACAAAATTTTGGAAGTGACAAACTGTGACCTCGCAGTAGTCGGGGCAACTTTAATAGACGCTAAAGGAATGTATATCGTCCCGGGTGGTGTTGATATTCACGTTCACGGTGGTGGAGGACGTGATTTTATGGAAGGTACAGAAGAAGCTTTCCGTGCGGCTGTCGCTGCTCACATGCAACATGGTACAACCAGTATATTCCCAACCTTGTCTTCATCAACCATACCGATGATTCGTGCTGCAGCCGAAACCACCGAGAAGCTGATGGCAGAGAAAGACAGTCCGGTTTTGGGCCTTCACTTGGAAGGGCATTATTTTAATATGAAAATGGCAGGTGGGCAGATTCCTGAGAATATAAAAAATCCGGATCCGGAAGAATATATTCCTTTATTGGAGGAAACCCATTGTATCAAGCGCTGGGATGCAGCTCCGGAACTTCCGGGTGCGATGCAGTTTGGTAAATATATTACATCAAAAGGTGTGTTGGCGTCTGTAGGGCATACACAGGCTGAGTATGAGGATATATTGACGGCTTATGAGGCAGGATATACTCATGCCACTCATTTCTATAATGCAATGCCGGGCTTCCATAAACGCCGTGAATATAAATATGAGGGAACGGTGGAAAGCATTTATTTGATTGACGATATGACAGTAGAAGTGGTAGCCGACGGTATCCATGTGCCTCCAACTATCTTGCGTTTGGTATATAAAATAAAAGGAGTGGAACGTACCTGTTTGATTACAGATGCCTTGGCTTGTGCGGCCAGCGACAGTAATGTAGCTTTCGACCCGCGTGTCATCATTGAAGATGGCGTATGTAAGTTGGCCGACCGTTCTGCCTTGGCAGGGAGTGTGGCAACGATGGATCGCCTGATCCGTACAATGGTCCAAAAGGCTGAAATTCCATTGGAAGATGCAGTACGTATGGCTTCTGAAACTCCGGCCCGCCTTATGGGAGTGGGAGATCGGAAAGGTACCCTTCAGCGTGGCAAGGATGCAGACATTATGGTACTGGACAAAGATTTAAACGTTAGAGCGGTCTGGGCTATGGGAAAATTGGTTGAAGGTACGAATAAGTTATTTTAATAGAAGTATTGTATGTTGACTCAAATAATAAATGGTCATATATTGACTCCTCAGGGCTGGTTGGCAGATGGCTCTGTGCTGATTAGCGATGGAAAGATACTGGAAGTAACCAATAGTGATTTGGCTGTGATTGGAGCAAATGTAGTTGATGCCAAAGGAATGTTTATTGTTCCGGGATTCGTGGCGATGAATGTGCATGGAGGTGGCGGGCATGATTTTACCGAATGTACAGAAGAAGCATTCCGTTCTGCTATTGATGTGCATCTGAAGCGGGGAGCTACCACTATTTTTCCTACCTTGTCGGCATCAAAAGCTGAAACTATATTGAAGGGAGCAGCTGTTTGTGAACATTTGATGGCTGAAAAGAAGAGCCCGGTGTTGGGCTTGCATTTGGAAGGTCCATATCTGAACCCGAAAATGGCTGGTCACCAGTATGGGGAATCGATAAAGGAAGTCGACCCGGAAGAGTATCAGACTATATTAGAGAAGACATCCTGTATTAAACGTTGGGATGTAAGTCCTGAACTAGAAGGAGCGCATGACTTTGCTCAATATCTTCGTTCAAGGGGGATTTTGTCTGCAATTACCCATACAGAAGCCGAATACGATGAAATTCGTGCGGCTTATCAGGTGGGATTTACGCATGCTGCTCAGTTTTATAATGCCATGCCCGGTTTTCATAAGCGTCGTGAATATAAGTATGAGGGAACAGTGGAAAGCGTATTCCTGACCGATGAAATGACCGTTGAAGTGATAGCCGATGGCAAGCATTTGCCTTCAACGATTTTGCGTTTGGTCTATAAATTGAAAGGAGCCGACAAGACCTGTTTGGTAACTGATGCACTTTCGTATGCCGGATGTGATAAAAAACCGGAAGCAGATTCATGCATCATAATAGAAGACGGGGTATGTAAGTTGGCAGACCACTCTTCGCTTGCCGGAAGTATTGCTACGATGGATGTATTGGTTCGTACGATGGTTCAAAAAGCAGATATTCCACTGGAAGATGCTATCCGTATGGCGTCTGAAACGCCGGCGCGTTTGATGGGGGTTGATGATCGGAAAGGTTCGCTGCAGCGAGGAAAAGATGCGGATATTGTAATTTTAGATCGTAAACTCAACGTTCGTGCAGTCTGGTCGGAAGGGACTTTGGTTTCGGATACTGATACATTGGTATAAGTCGGGGAATTCCCTGTATAAACTGTTTTGTATGTTCTCGGTTCGCTGGCGATGAGGTTAAAATGAACTTTGCAGTATTGTAGTAGCAAAAGTGAGCTTGTAGTGAACCAATGAGGGTGAAATAGGAGAAAGGATGACCAGAAAGAACAGAATAAGCTGGTCATCCTTTTTAGTTGCTTGATTTTGAGGCCTGTTCGGGTAGAGAGAAAAACCAGAGGTTGCGGCTTATGAAACTGACGTTTGGCGGGGTGTCGAAGAAAATCGATAAATTAGGTGAAGTTTTTTGTAAAAAAATGCGCCATAGTTTTGGAAGTTTCAGAAAAAGCGTTACCTTTGCACTCGCAATCGGGAAGATAGCCCGAGAGTATGAAGAAAATGCGGAAATAGCTCAGTTGGTAGAGCATAACCTTGCCAAGGTTAGGGTCGCGAGTTCGAGTCTCGTTTTCCGCTCACGTAAAGAAAAGTTTGCGCGAAAAGCCCAGGTGGCGGAATGGTAGACGCGCACGTTTCAGGTGCGTGTGTCGAGAGGCA
>George_p1__coassemble_452_pt1 | contig 20877 bp, 17 predicted proteins | sample George_p1__metabat2_high_PE_044 | metagenome-assembled genome bin George_p1
AGGATTTGAGAACTGGAAAGAATTAGGAAAACCCGTTGAACATTAAACTGTTCAAACACTAATTTTTGTATCAAAAAAGCAATCACCCCCGTTACAAAAATATTGTGACGGGGGTGATATATTATTGTGAACTACCGCTAAACTAAAGATTTAGCGGCTTCGGAGATACCAATACCTCCTCTCTTTTCCTGCTTCTTCCTACCATTGCTTTTTAGGACACGAGGTCGGTCATCCACCGTTGGACAGTCCACAGGCTTGACTTTCCCACGCTCCGTGGATAGGGCTTTCAAGCCAAATCTTTTTATGTTGCAAGCTGCATTGAAGTCCCCTACACCGAAAAACAATTTCCTCAACAGATATATCATCCATTTTATTACAACGCCTCCAGCATACGCTTCAGCACCACTGTTGCCGAGATTTCCCGGTTAGCCGCTTCCGGAATCACCAATGAAGTAGGAGCTTCAATCACATCATCCGTCACAATCATGTTACGGCGAACCGGCAGACAGTGCATGAAAAACGCATCATTGGTAACCGCCATGTGAGCCGCATCTACCGTCCAGCTCATATCCTTGCTCAAAATCTTGCCATAGTCTTCGGGCGATGTTACCCCCGGACAAGCCCAGTTCTTCGCATAAATAAAGTCAGCTCCCTCGAAAGCCTTCATCTGATTATATTCCACCTTCGCCCCGCGCACAAATTTCGGGTCCAGCTCATATCCATGCGGATGCGTAATCACAAAGTCCACATCTGCCTCATTCATAAAATCGGCAAAAGAGTTCGGCACAGCCTGCGGCAATGCACGCGGATGAGGAGCCCAGGTAAGCACCACCTTAGGACGTTCTTTCTTCTTATATTCTTCAATGGTAATCAAGTCAGCAAAAGCCTGTAGCGGATGTCCGGTTGCCGCTTCCATCGAGAAAACAGGTTTGCCAGAATACCGGATAAACTGATTCAGAATCTTTTCATTATAATCATCCTCCCGACTCTCAAAGCGAGCAAATGAGCGCACCCCAATCAAATCACAATAAGAAGCCATTACCGGAATTGCCTCCAGCAGATGTTCGCTTTTATCCCCGTCCATGATTACTCCGCGCTCCGTTTCCAACTTCCACGCACCCTGGTTCACATCCAGCACAATCACGTCCATTCCCAAGTTACGGGCAGCCTTCTGCGTACTAAGACGCGTACGCAAACTGTTGTTAAAGAAAATCAGCAAACAGGTTTTATGCTTGCCCAATGATTCATATTGATAACGATTTTTTTTAATCTCGAACGCCTCGGCAAGAGCTACCTTCAAATCACCCAAGTCGAATACATTGGTGTAAGTTTTCATAAGAAATATGTATATAAATAAGTTTTATGCGACAAATATAAAATAAAAATACAACTTAACCGAAGGAAAGTGAAAAATAATTCAATACTACCTATTCAACTTCTGATTTGTCCGTTCCCCTCAATCAGCCATTTATAAGTTGTAATCTCAGCCAGTCCCATCGGGCCACGCGCATGAAGCTTCTGCGTGCTGATTCCAATTTCAGCCCCCAAGCCAAACTGAGCCCCATCCGTAAACGAAGTCGGTGCATTGACATACACACAAGCAGCATCGACCGCCCTCATAAAGAAGTCGGCAACCTGCTTATCCTCGGTCACAATACACTCACTATGCTTCGAGCTATAAGTATAAATATGCGAAACGGCATCCTCTACACTATCCACCGTCTTCACTGCCATCTTATAATCCAGAAACTCCGTGCCATAGCTGTGCGCATCGGCATGAATCAGCCACTGCTCCGGATAATGAGCCGCCAGAACCTCATAAGCCCGCTCATCGGCATAAATCACTACCTTGCTTTCCTTGAGCGGATCACACAAGGCAGGCAAGTCTGCCAGACGGGAAGCATGCACCAGCAAGCAGTCGAGGGCATTACACACACTTACCCTGCGCGTCTTGGCATTATGGATAATGGCAGCCCCCTTCTTCACCTCACCCGCTGCATCAAAATAAGTATGGCAAATTCCGGCACCGGTCTCAATAACCGGAACCACCGACTCCTTCCGCACAAACTCTATCAAGCTGCTGCTTCCGCGAGGGATAATCAAGTCCACCCATCCTTCGGCATGGAGCAACTCAGCAGTAGCCTCACGGCCAGAGGGCAATAACGCCACTACATGCGTATCCACCCTCATGCGGTCTAACACCCGGTGAATCAAATCCACAATCGCCCGGTTCGAACTCTCGGCATCACTTCCCCCTTTCAGGATGCAGGCATTGCCGCTTTTCAGGCAAAGAGCAAAGACATCAAAACTCACATTAGGACGCGCCTCATAAATCACACCAATCACCCCAAACGGTACACTTACCTTTTTCAGTTTCAATCCATTGGGACGTACCCTTTCTTCTATCACCCGATTCAAGGGAGAAGGCAGCGAAGCCACATTACGCATATCGGCAGCAATATCTGCCAGCCGCTGTTCCGTCAACTTCAGTCGGTCATATTTCGGATTCGCCTTATCCATACGTGCCAAATCTTCAGCATTCGCTTTCAATATTGCCTCCGCATCCGCATCTATTTCATCTGCCACGCCACGCAATATCGCATTAATCTGCTCTTCTTCCATCAGGGCAAGCTTCCGTGAAGCCCGTCTTACCGCCCGGAAAGTTTCATTCAGTTCCATATCATCCTATCATTCGTTATAGTTTATCACAAAAATAGTTTTTTCCCACATAACATTCGCATAATTAGCAAAACTTTCTTATCTTTGAATAACGAAGAGATAAATCTTCATTGTATTAACCTTTAAAACCACCCTGTCATGAAAACAAATGCATATGATTCATTGGTAGAAGTTTTCCGGGGGAACCTCTGGGAAGCCGAGTTAGTAAAAGGGCTGTTGGAATCAGCCGGAGTACAAGCCATGATTAAAGACGAAACCTTATCTGCCGTCACCTCGCCTTATGCCAATGCCGGAGGAAGGGTTTTGGTCATGGTAAACAAAGAAGAAGAAGTTTACGCTAAAAAAGTTGTAGCCGAAAGAAAAATATGAGAACTAAGATTTCCGCAGCCGTGGCAGCCTTGCTCCTTACCTGTGTCCCGGTTTTGGCAGATGAACTGAAAACCACCACGTGGTCATCGTACGGGGTTTCGTTTGAAGCTCCTTCCGACATCGTGGTAGAAGATGATTCCGAAGACGGATACATTGTGAGCAACCCTACGTATTACATCACCGTACAGCTTTTAGACAGTGAAGGGATGAAGGCATCTGAGCTTTCCCAAGAACTGAAAAACATTGCTGCCGACGATGAAGTATCCAATCAAAGTAATGTTTCCACATTTGATTTGGCTCAGTTTCACGGAGCGAAACTGAAAGGTGACTGCGAGACCGACAAATGTATGTACAGTTACCTCCTTGCCAAAGACGGAAGTTGCGGATTTTATATTTCCATTATTTACCGGCAGGCGGAAGACTCCGAACCGGAACAAATATTGAACAGTTTCAAGCTGGAAGAGTAAGTTGCTGCAAAACTAAGACACAGCGGCTTTGGAGGTTTCAAACAGACCTAAAAGATGTGACTCAAGCGTGCAGGGCGCGTGTAGGCAAATGCAGCGTCCTACACCGCCCTACACTGCGTCCTACACGCTTTAAACAATTATTCTACAGATAATTAACCCTAAAAACGTGTAGGGTGCAGGCAAATTCCGCGAAAAACTTTTTTGAGGGAGAGGAAGGAAAGAAATGCTTTATCCAGATTATCTCCCGAAGTCGTAGTTATGACAACGACAAGTCGCAATAACAGTCAAACCTTATCAACATCTCTTTTTTTACCCTTACAACTTCAAAGGTAAATGAAATAAAGAGCAGTTATTTTGCCTTAAGTTTAGTATAGACAAAACAGATTTAAAGTAAATTAGAATTACCAAGGTTATTTAACGAGAGACAAATAAATATTTATTTTTTTTTACATTTTTCAAAGCACAACATAAGCCAGCCTCAACTAAATTTGTCCTCATATTTATTGCAATCTTTACATTCTAATTTATTTATAAAAAAACTATACAAATTATGAAAAAATTCTTTTTATTATTCAGCTTCGGATTCATTCTTCTAAGTACAAGTTTAGTTTCCTGCGACGATGACAACAACGGGAACAGCGGATTTGAGTTAACCAGCTATCTTGACGGAGAATACTCAAAAAACGATGCAGACAAAACCCTTACTGCCACCATTGACGGGAACAGTGTGTCAGAGCAAGCCAAAGTCAATTTCCGTGCAGGAGATTTCAAAACGGGAAGCATCACGCTCATCCATGTTTTTGAAGGCTATAATTCAATTGAAATAAAAGATATTCCCTTACAAGAAGAGACAAAAGATGAAACCACTTTCTTGAAGTTTGCCGGCAGCAAGAAAGTAGACGATTCTTTCAGTTTCAGCTATCAAGGCTATATCCTTTACGGCAACTTATATTTAGATTTATCCATCGATTAAAGAACTTACTTAACATACGTTGCACTACGGCAGAGAATCAAATTTACCGTACGTGCAACGTTTTTTTATGCCTATGAATTTATGTGCTTTCCTTTTTACAGGACTACTGATGCCTATCCCGGCATGGGGAGACTTTCATTCAAACGATACCCTACCAACCGACACCTTACGGAATATCCAACTACAGGAAGTGGTAAAAGTCGGGAAACGCATCAACAAACTTCACAACCCGCAAATGGGAATGACCGTTATGGATTATCATGCCATTAAAAGCGTTCCTACTCTTCTCGGTGAATCAGACATCATTAAAGCCCTCCAACTACAGCCGGGAGTTTCTGCTGGTACGGAAGGATTTGCCGGTATGTTTGTGCGCGGAGGAGAAAATGACGAAAACATATTTCTCATTGACGGAAACCCCGTTTATCAGATGAATCACTTGGGAGGACTCTTTTCTGCTTATAATGCCGATGCCATCGACGGCTTGACGTTTTACAAAAGTGCTTTTCCGGCACGGTATGGAGGAAGGCTTTCCAGCGTGACAGACATATCCATGAAAAGCGGAGATTATGAACACTGGAAGCGGAATTTTACCATCGGACTCACTTCTGCCAATATCAGTTTCTCCGGTCCGCTGATTAAAAACAAGACATCATTATTTATTGCAGTCCGACGCTCTTGGCTGGAACTCATATCTGTCCCCCTGCTGGCTATCATGAACAAATCAAAGAAGGATTCCGGAGAAAAGACCATAGCCGGCTATAACTTTACCGACTTCAACCTAAAAATAAGCCAGAAGCTAAACCGCTTCGGGTATCTGTCACTGCTTGGATATTACGGACACGATAAGGCAAAGATGGGAGAACACAACTTCTCAAACGACAAGGCCGCCGATGCCAATCCGTATTTCCATAAAAACGAGAGTAACATAGGATGGGGAAACTTATTGGCTTCGCTGAAATGGGATTTGCCCCTTACCCCTGTGCTTAAATACGACATGAAACTGTCTTATACACGGTACCAGTCCGACTTTAAACAAACCGTAGAAACCAATTCAGGAAAAGAAAACGACAGTAAGCATGAATATCATCACTCATACAGCGAAACCCAAAATGGCATCAACGATTTTAGTGTCAATGCCAATTTAACCTATACCCCATCCGACAAAATCATGCTCCGGGGAGGAGTGCAATACACAAACCATCTGTTCTCGCCCGAAAAAGAAACAAGAGCATCTACTTCTCTACCTATCAACCCTAAAGAAAGTTTTCCCAGTATCACAGCCAATGAATGGAACGGATACATAGAAGGAGACATACAAGCATTCCAATGGTTACGTTTCAATCTGGGTGTACGGGGAAGTTTCTTCCGGGTAGAAGGAAAACAGTATAAAGTAATAGAGCCACGCATTTCAAGTGTATTCCGGCTTTGCCCTACAGTCAGTCTGAAAGCCGGCTATGCAAAAATGAGCCAGTTTGTGCAACAAGTAAGTGATAATTATATATCTTTGCCCACCGACTATTGGCTTCCTATCACCCGAAACTTTTCACCTTTAACTTCCGAACAGGTTTCAGCTGGAATCTATGTCGCTCCAAACAAACGTTACACTTTCTCTCTGGAAGGATATTACAAGAAAATGCACAACCTCCTTGAATATAAAGATAATTACAAAGAACTTTCCGGTGCTTCGTGGGAAGACAAGTTGACTTGCGGAAATGGAAGGTCTTATGGTATAGATTTTCAAGCCGAGGCAGAATGGGGAAAACTACATGGATTTATCGGCTACGGATTGATGTGGAGTGACCGCCTTTTTAATGAATTGAATGGAGGCAGACGCTTTCCTTCCAAATATGACAACAGACATAAACTTACGTTATCAGCATCATGGAAGCTTTCCAATCGCATCGAACTGAATGGAGGATGGACTTTCATGACTGGGAACAGAGCTACCCTCTCTCTGGAAAATTACTTATATCCGAACGGATATCCTACAGATATGGTTCCCACCTACCCCAACAAAGACGAAGAGATGCCGAACTTCTATGAAGGAAAAAACAATGTACGGCTCCCCGCCTACCATCGGCTGGACTTAGGCATGAACATTTATAGGAAGCTCAAACGAGGGCGTACCGGTATATGGAACATTTCTTTATATAATGCATATTCACGCATGAACCCTATTATGATTGAAAAAGACAATCAGAAACAAACGACTGACGGCAAACGGCTTTATCCCCGCTTCCGCCAATTCGCTTTATTCCCTATTATTCCCTCTGTCTCTTATACCTATAAATTCTAAAAAGGCACTGCATCATGAAAATAAAAACAGAATTAGCTCTCATCCTTATCTGCTGCCTGCTTACAGCATGTTATAAAGACATCAATATGGAAAAGTACCGCCCAGAACCGACCATGGTACTTAACTGCATACTCTCACCCGACATCACGGTTATGGCACAAGTTTCAAAAACCGTTTTTTTTACCGATTATCAAGAAACCGACCCCATTGTTTCGGATGCTGAAGTAAAGCTCTATGCCAACGGGGCATTCATAGAAGAAATGAAGTACAACGAAAAAAGCCGAATGTACACAGCTGCTTACCGCCCCTCTGCCGGAGAAATGATTCATCTGGAAGCCAGCAGTCAGATTGGGAATGCATCGGGAGAAGGAATTGTTCCTGAAGCAGTTCCCATTGAAAAAGTCACACTGACCGGACATACATTTGATGACCCCGACCAGATTATATGGACTCCCGACGGACCTGCCTACGGAAAATCATACGAGGTGACTTACCATATCACATTTAATGATAATCCTTCCACACGTAACTTTTACTTCATCCGCATCGAGGGTGAGAACGGATTAGCCGCTGAAACATTAGACTACTCACACGATGATGTATTTCAAGCGCAGCAGTCGTCCATAGATGGTGTTACGACAGATACGGGAATCTATGGAAATGAAGGACGTACATTTACGGATGAATTAATTAACGGAGGCTGTTACACACTGAAAATTGTAGAGAAAGCTCCACTATATACCGACGGAAATGAATCAAGACCCAGAAGAATCATTCTCTATTCACTTTCTGAAGCTTATTATCACTATCTGACCGGCATTTTCAATTCAAATGAAGAATCGGTAAGTAACAGTCTGATTGAACTGGGCTTTGCTGAACCCTCTCCTCACTATACCAACATTATAGGAGGAACCGGTATTGTCGGTGCTGTGCAAACACATGCTGTCCGCACTGATTTAAAGTCAATCATCAACCAAATTAATCAATAACCCATTATGCACAAATCCATCTTCATTGGCTTATTCGCCTTATCTCCTTTCCTCTTCAGTTTCGGTCCCTGCCAGTCGATGGCACAAGAACAGGAGGAGCCTCAACACATGTCTTACAGCTGTATCACCGTCCCTAAATCGGTGGAGTTTTGCGGAATCCCCATCGACCTCACCCGCTTTGACCGTCATGAACGGATGGACCGCGAACTGATGGCATTTACGTATATGCACAGCACTTCCCTGCAAATCATCAAACGGGCAAACCGGTATTTTCCCGTTGTAGAGCCTATCTTGAAAGAAAACGGAATTCCCGACGACTTCAAATATCTCATGGCAATAGAAAGCAATGTCAACCCGCTTGCCCGTTCCGGAGCCGGTGCTGCCGGATTGTGGCAGTTCATGCAGGGAACGGCACGCGAGTTCGGACTGGAAGTGAATCATCATGTAGACGAGCGGTATCATGTGGAAAAGTCTACCCAGGCTGCCTGCCGTTATCTCAAGCAGGCGTATGCCCGCTTCGGCAACTGGGAAACCGTGGCTGCATCGTATAATGCGGGACAGGGACGCATCACGCGCGAACAAGACAAGCAGTTTACCGAGAATGCCCTCGACCTCCATCTGGTGGAAGAAACAGCCCGCTATGTCTATCGCATTCTTGCCGTAAAAATCATGCTTGCCAATCCCTCACAGTTCGGCTTCCATCTCCGGGCAAGCGACCTGTATCCGCCCGTTCCTTACCGGAACATTAAGGTTACATCGACCATCAACGACCTCGCACGCTTTGCCAAAAGCCACGGCATTACTTATGCCCTGCTGCGGAACATGAACCCTTGGCTGCGCAGTACCTCCCTGCCCGACCATAGCGGAAAGGAATATCTGATCCGCATCCCCGATAAGGAAGGAATGCATTACAATCCGCTGTTAATTATTCCTCATGACCGGAAATGGGTGGTAAATTGACCGATTTTTATACCTTGCCGAAAAGAAAAACAACTACATTTGTAACCGAATACAAATTAATCTACAACTTAATTTTACCATGAAAAAACAAATCTTATTTGGCATCTTGGGTGCCTGTGCCCTTTCAGGAAATGCCCAGACCTTCAAGGAATGGCTTGACCCGGAAGTGAATGCAGTAAACCGCGCCCCGATGCATGCCAACTTTTTTGCTTATGAAAGCACAGAGGCAGCTGCACAGGCAGTAAAAGAGAAATCAAACAACTTCATGTCGCTGAACGGTACCTGGAAATTCTTCTGGGTGAAAAATGCAGATGCACGCCCCACTGATTTCTGGAAAACCGACTTTAATGACAAAGGATGGGATGATATGCAGGTACCTGCCGTATGGGAACTCAACGGATACGGTGACCCGATTTATGTCAATGTGGGTTACGCATGGAGAAACCAGTTTGAAAGCAAACCGCCTTATGTGCCTACCGAAAACAATAATGTAGGCTCTTACCGCCGTGAAATTACCGTTCCTGCCAACTGGAAAGGAAAAGACATCATCGCTCACTTCGGAGCTGTCAGCTCGAATATGTATCTGTGGGTGAACGGAAAGTATGTGGGCTACAGCGAAGACAGCAAGCTGGAAGCTGAGTTCGACCTTACTCCGTACCTGAAGCCGGGACAGAAAAACGTGATTGCGTTTCAGGTATTCCGCTGGTGCGACGGTACGTATCTGGAAGACCAGGACTTCTTCCGCTATACCGGTGTAGCTCGCGACTGCTATCTCTATACCCGAAACAAAAAGCGCATCGATGACCTGCGCGTAACGCCCGACCTCGACAGTGAATACAAGAATGGCTCGCTGGCTGTCAACCTCAAGCTGAAAGGCAGTGCCAACGTGACACTGGAACTGCTCGATGCGCAGAATAACGTGGTGGCAAGCGATGAAGTAAAAGGTTCGGGCAACGTATCGGCTACACTCCAGCTGAACAATCCGAACAAATGGACTGCCGAAACGCCTTACCTCTACACCCTGCGTGCTACACTGAAAAACGGAAATACCATCAGCGAAGTGGTTCCCGTAAAGGTAGGTTTCCGCAAGATTGAACTGAAAAACGCCCAGATTCTGGTCAACGGTCAGCCGGTGCTCTTCAAGGGAGCCGACCGCCACGAAATGGACCCCGATGGAGGATATTATGTATCGCGCGAACGCATGATTCAGGACATTCAAATCATGAAGCAGTTTAACCTGAATGCCGTGCGCACCTGTCACTATCCCGACGATAACTTCTGGTATGAACTGTGCGACAAATATGGTATCTATGTAGTGGCAGAAGCCAACATCGAATCACACGGAATGGGATATGATGAAAAGACACTGGCAAAGAATCCGTCTTACAAGAAAGCGCACCTGGAACGCAACCAGCGCAACGTACAGCGCAGCTTCAACCACCCGAGTATCATTTTCTGGTCACTGGGTAATGAAGCCGGATACGGACCGAACTTTGAAGCTGCCTACGATTGGGTTAAAGCCGAAGACCCGAGCCGTGCCGTGCAGTATGAGCAGGCAGGTCAGAACGGAAAGACCGACATCTTCTGCCCGATGTATTACGACTATAACGGCTGCATCAAGTACAGTGAAGATGACAGCAAGCAGAAACCCCTTATCCAGTGTGAATATGCTCACGCCATGGGTAACTCACAGGGCGGATTCAAGGAATACTGGGATATCATCCGCAAATACCCGAAATATCAGGGTGGATTTATCTGGGACTTCGTTGACCAGTCTTGCCGCTGGACCGGCAAGAACGGCAAGATGATTTATGCCTACGGAGGCGACTTCAATGCATTCGATGCCAGCGACAACAACTTCTGCGACAACGGACTGATCAGCCCCGACCGCAAGCCGAACCCGCACATGTATGAAGTGGGTTACTACTATCAGAACATCTGGACTACGGCAAAAGATCTTTCTAAAGGTGAAATCAGCGTGTATAATGAAAACTTCTTCCGCGACCTTTCTGCCTATGCCCTTGAATGGGAACTGCTGAAAAACGGAAAAGCCGTGCGCAGCGGACGCATAGAGAACCTGAACGTGGCTCCGCAGCAAACGGCAACCGTACGCATTGAAACGGGTGATGTATGCAAGTGCGGTGAAGCACTGCTTAACGTGAAGTATGTACAGAAGAACCGCGAAGGATTGATTCCTGCCGGTCATGTAGTGGCAAAAGCTCAGTTGGAAGTTAGTCCGTATAAAGCTCCTTCCATGGAACTGAAGAACGTGGAACAGAGCAACCTCGCAGTGGTAAGTCCGGTGGTGAAAAACGAGAACTACAACCGCATGGTGGTAGAAGGCGAACACTTCAACATCCGCTTCAACAAGTTCAACGGATATATGGACAAGTATGAAGTTGACGGACTGGATCTAATTAAAGAAGGAGCAGCCTTGTCGCCCAACTTCTGGCGTGCACCGACCGACAACGACTTCGGAGCCGGCTTGCAACAGAAATATGCTGCATGGAAGAATCCGGAAATCAAACTCTTGTCACTGAAAGGTGAAACCGTTGACGGTCTGGCTGTGGTAACTGCTGAATATGAAATGAAAGCCGTATCTGCCAAACTGACCTTGACTTATACCATCAACAACGAAGGAGCTGTGAAGGTGACACAGAAGATGACAGCCGACAAGGGTGCCAAAGTATCCAACCTCTTCCGCTTCGGTATGCAGCTGGTGATGCCGAAATCGTTTGAAAACATTTCTTACTACGGACGTGGTCCGGTGGAAAACTATGCCGACCGCAAGAGCTGTACCGACTTAGGCATTTATAACCAGACCGTAAGCGAACAGTTCTATGCCTACATCCGTCCGCAGGAAAACGGAACCAAATCAGACATCCGCTGGTGGAAGCAGCTGAACGATGCCGGATGCGGCTTGCAGTTTGTTGCCGAAGCTCCTTTCTCGGCTTCTGCTCTGCATTACACCATCGAATCACTCGATTCAGGTTGGGAAAAACGTCAGGAACACTCCAACGAAGTGGAACCTGCCGACCTGACCAATGTATTGATTGACAAAGCCCAGATGGGACTTGCCTGCGTAAACAGCTGGGGAGCGATTCCATTACCCCAATACATGCTGCCTTACGGTGACTATGAATTTACCTTCATCATGACACCGGTTAAAAGCAACATCGTAATTGAATAAACTGACGGGCAGATTTCCATACGGCAACAGCCGGACGGAAACGCCTTGACAGGTATAACAAAACGCCTTGACATTTCAAAAGAGATGTCAAGGCGTTTCTTTTTATTCGCCTAAGCGTTTTTCCCGCCGGCTTATTTATCCTCTCAATTCATCTTCGGGCAAGGCAGGACGGTCAATTACCAGAAGTGTTTCTGCATCTACGAACACCTTGTATTCACGGTCGTTTGGCTCCTCCATTTCCACACAGTAGAATTCTCCGCTGCCTGTTAGAATTTTTTCTACTTCTTCTACCACCGCTCCCGGTTTTTCAGCCTTTGCAGCATTCAGCACTTCCGCGGGAACCTCACTCAAATGATGTTCATCAAACTCTGTTTTCGTCTGAAGCCATTCCATATTTGCCGAGAACAATACTTCAACCTTCAGCCCATCGGCAACCACATCCACTTCAAGATGATTCCGTTCTTTATCATATTCCACAATCTTGGCATCAGCACCTAAATGTTCCTTTACCCAAGCCGTTACATCCGTATCGGGTGTCTGCGGGAAATACGATTCATAATCATTGTCTTCTACATCAAATATTTCATGCATCAGCACCCCTGCCTCGGTATAATACAAGTCGACTTCCTTTTCGCCCTGCTCTGCTTCAATCACATAAAGCGTTTCGCTGTCTTTGCGGACCAGTTTATCTACATCGTCCACCTTCCATGTTTTATAACTGCTTGCTTCAAAAGCCGTCTTTACCGCAACCGGAAGTTGAGCGAAAGGCACATCCACCTCTTTCAGTCCACACAGGGCAGTAGAAACTTCAAACCATGCCGTTTCACCGGTGCGTGTCAGATTTGCCACCGCATAATCTCCTTTCAGTTCCCAAGTAACCGGAGCATCCCCGTACTCCTTTTCAAAGGCAGCCAATACCTTTTGAGGTACATTTTCACTTCCGTTCCCTTTCGGAGAATCATCATTGTCGCATGCGCCCAAGAAGAGCATTCCACTCATCAAAAGAGCTCCTAATAAAAGTTTTTTCTTCATATCTTTAGCCTGTTTTTATGTTATTGTTTTACGAAGGTAGCATCCAATTCTGAAAAGATTCTGAAAACGAAATGAAATAGACTTCTAAAAACAAAACACATACCCCTCTCCCGACTTCTCCAGCCTCAACGACGGGTCAGCCGCCAGCAGTTCACGCAGACGCCTGATATAATTATACAGACTATGCTCATTCATGACACTCCCTTCCCACACCGTTGCCAGTTCCTCGCGCGAAACCACCTGTCCCCTCCGGGACACAAAAAGTTCAAGAAGCGTCCATTCCAGCTTGGTCAGCCGCTTCAGTTCCTGACCACATTGAGACAATATACGCGTACGGCGGTCTACCGTCAGTTCACCGAACTTTACCCACCTAGCCGGCTCCAGTGACACATCGGCATAACGACGCACATACGCACACAGTTCTTCCGGCTCGAAAGGCTTCTTCAGATAGCCCACGGCTCCCCCATCCATTGCCCGCACCACCTCACTGGCCTGCGTATGCGAAGACACAATTACGACCGGCACTCCGGGCAATACCCGATGCACCTGCGAGATAGCTTCAATGCCATCTGCCTCACCTATCTCCACATCCAAGACCACCACATCGGGCTTCACCTCCTCTGCCACTGCAACCATGGCAGTCAGCGAGTTCTGGTAACACACTTCATATCCCTCTTCAGCAAGTGCTGTCGTAATAATCTGACCCAACAACAGGTCATCGTCAATAAAAAGTATCTTCATCTTATTCCTTTTTGTCACCTCATTATCTATTATTTCAACAAGGAAAGTGGCACACAAAGCGACTTCCCTTACCGGGCGTACTCTCCAGACGGATGCTTCCTCCGTGTGCCTCCATGATATATTTCACGTAAGCAAGCCCCACCCCATAGCCGCGCCGGGCAACTTCTTCCCGATGAGGAACTTGGAAAAACTGGGTAAACACCTTCTTCTGATAACGCCGGTCAATTCCCCAGCCTGTATCTTCCACCACCAGCTCCGTAAAATCCTTCCCGCTGACGGCACGTATCCGTACCTCCACCCCGTCGTCTGAATACTTCAGTGCATTCTCTATCAGATTGCGGATTACGTTCGTCACATACAGTCCGTCGGCATACAGAGAAACGGATTCGGTTTCTGCTTCTATACAGATATGGTGCGGCTTCGCTTCATACTGTGCCTCCACGCTCGCGCAAGCCGTACGAATCAAAGCCAGCAAATCCACTTCCTTTTTCTGGATATAAAGACGCTGCCTATCGCGGCGGGCAGTAATCAGCAGCTCCTCAATCTCACCCACCAGACTACGGGCTTGAGCCGAAGTCTTTTCAATCAAGGCGCGGTCGGTCTCTGCCGTGACATGCCGTTTAAGCAGCCCCATCAAGGCGACAATGCTGTTCAGGGGAGCTTTCAAATCGTGCACCGTGCCGTTCACACTCGCCTCACGCTGACGGAACAGCCGGTTCTTCCTGCGGATGGTAACAAGCAGATAAACCACACAGCCCATCACCACCACGGCAAGCACGCCGGAAAGCAGTAGCAGGTAAAGCATCTGCTTCATAAACAAGGAAAGATGGATATCCACTTCCGCATCTACAAACTGCAAGCCTCGCGTGCCGATGGGAAACAGCCGGGTTTTACTCGTTTCATGAGAATGAGAAGCGGAAAGGGTTCCTGCGGTCTGAATAGCTGTCGTATCATGGTCGTACCATGAAAGCCGGTAATCGACATTGACTCCTTCTGTTTCAAGCTCTGCTCGGAAAATGCTGTCCAAATTAGACAATAGCAAATATTTACCTTTGTCTATATCCAAATCTTGGGATATTTGTTGAACAATCTCATGAAATTCTTTCCCGATATGCTTTTCAGCCAACATATCTACATTCAACGTATCACCGGTCATCCTTGCTTCTGCTGGCAAAGAATCTTGTACTTTATAAACAAACCGATGATTCTGGGGGTCTTCAGGATAGCCATAATCACGTAATGTCAACTCCTTACCAATGCTCACAGACAAAAGCTTTTCTACTTTTATCATGGTTTTATCTTGATACTCTTGGCGCACCCGATTAAACCATATTCCCTCTAAAAGGAGTATAGAAGCAATCACCGTAATAGGAACCCATAGTAACTTTCTCATGATTTATGATTATAAAATTCATACAAAGTTATATGAATAACTACTTCCATTATCACATGAGATAAAGTAAATAATTATCTTTCTCTTTTTTAAACATAACACAACCTAAAACAACATTCTTTTTTTAAAGAAAAGAAATTTTATCTAATATCGCTAAAAAACAACAATACCCGTCAAGCGAGTCACCAAAAATAGCAGAATGATTACCTTTTTACAAACAAAAGATTACACTACAAAGACAACCTATCTCATAAAGGCAATCTACCTTTGCAGCATAGGAAAATTGCTATCAATCATGCTTTCAAATTAAAGCATTTATATAAACACATAAATTATGAAGAAAACATTACTCGTTTGCGCACTGGCAGCAAGTGCCTGCGCACTGCATGCACAGCATGTAACTTTAGCTCCCGAAGCCGGCGTATCAGCCGTAATGAGAGGGGGATGGGGACAAAGTTGGAGACCGTCGGCGAAAATCGGTGTTTCTGCCGACTTCAACCTGACCAAGCATTTTGCCATTGAGTCCGGATTGTTTTATACCTTCCGGGGATATACCATCGACCATGGAGGAATCTACAGCAACGATAATGCCACATGGATGGAAAATGTTTCACAGACCAGACACTTCCTGCAGGTACCGGTACTTGCCAAATTTAAATGGAATGTAGGAAAACAGACGAAGATGTTTTTCGGAGTGGGTCCGTATGTGGGATTCTGCCTGAAAAACAAAATTGAAGGGGATCCTTATTTCCTGAAAGGGTATTATCCGGGAGAGAATGCACAATATTATGACGGATATGTATATGGAGAAGACCAGTTCGGAAACTCCAACCAGTTCCTGTATGACAAGGCTAGAAACTTCGACTGGGGACTCACATCGAATATAGGGGTAGAAACCAACAACTGGTATATGAAGCTGCAATACGACCTCTCGCTCGGAAAAGAAGGCAGCGGAGATGTCATTGGAGCCAACTATCATACGCTGACCCTGTCTGTGGGATATAAATTCGGACTGTAATACATGCTCTTTTTTATAAGCCACCGTTCAAGGAGAGCCACAACCCGTGCAGCACTCCCTGAACGGCTGGCTGTTTCAGTCTAAATACAAATAATCATAATGCACCAACGGACGCTGACCATGCTTGCCCAACAGTTTCCGTGCTTCCTGCGAGTCTATACTTACCCTGCCCACACCAATGGCAGAACCTTTCTCATCAATTAGCTTCACGATGTCGTCTTTCTCGAACTCTCCTTCAATGCGGCTGACTCCAACCGGCAAGACACTGGCTGCCTGCTCACCCGTAATGATTTCCACCGCCTGAGGGTTGAGGTGAAGTTCACCTTTCGCAAAGCCTTCACTATGAGCTATCCATTTTTTCATACTCGATACCTCTGCTGCTGAAGGAATAAAACGGGTATGAAGCGTTTCATCCGGATGAAGAAGAAGATTTAAAAGAATCCCTTCACGCTTCCCGTTGGCTATGATGACAGTAATGCCTTCATCAGCTACCTTGCGGGCTATCGTGGTCTTGGTCAGCATACCTCCTCTGCCAAATCCTGATTTTTCCGTACGAATATAGTCGCTCAGGTCTTTCCCCTGCTCTACCTCCCGAATAACCGATGTACCCGGTTCAGAGGGAGAGCCATTGAAGATGCCGTCTATATTACTCAAGATAATCAGTGCTTCCATGTCCATCATCGAAGCAATCATGCCCGACAGCTCGTCATTATCGGTAAACATCAGTTCGGTTACTGAAATGGTATCGTTTTCATTGACGATGGGAATCACACCGTTTTCAAGCATCACCCTCATGCAGTTGCGCTGATTAAGATAATGGCGACGGGTACCGAAGCTCTCTTTGGTGGTAAGCACCTGCCCCACAGCTATGCCATGCTCACGAAAGAGTTCATAATAGCGGTTTATCAGTTTAGCCTGTCCTACGGCTGAAAAAAGCTGACGCTGTTCTACACTGTCAAGCTTACGCTGAACCTTGATTTCACTGCGTCCCGAAGCTACGGCGCCCGAAGACACCAATACCACTTCCACACCGGCTTTATGAAGCGCTGCTACCTGATCAACCAATGCCGACATACGGGTAATATCAAGTGTTCCGTCGCGGCGGGTCAAGACATTGCTGCCTATCTTTATTGCTATTTTATTAAATTGGAATGCCATTGGTTTAAGTTGGTTTACTGATAACTTTCTTTTTCCGGACTTTTTAAAAGAGCGGCTGCTACAAAGGTAAAGAGTTTTTTATTTTTCCGGTACAAAATCTGTATCTTTGCCTTGATTTTTAATTAAAAAGTTATATTTCCATGGTAAAAGCAATCTTTTTCGATATAGACGGGACATTGGTTTCATTTAATACGCATACTATTTCAGCCTCAACGCGCCAGGCTTTAACACTGCTACGGGAAAAGGGGATCAAAGTGTTTATTGCAACCGGACGCCCGAAAAGCTTAATGATGAATGCAGTGGGCGACTTGAAATTTGATGGCTATATCACCCTGAACGGGGCACATTGTTTTACAGCCGACCACCGGGATATTCATAAAGCCTGTATTCCGCAAGAAGACATCGAACGACTCATCGGTTACCATCACCGCCATCCGGAAACCCCTTTCGTTTTCGTTGATGAAGAAGGGTGGTTTATCACGCACTGCAATGAAGCGGTAAAGGAGGTGGCAAAGCTCATTGAAATAGATGTACCTCCTGTTACTCCTATCGAAGCGGCACGCGGAAAGGAGATTCTTCAGATAATGGGGTACTTCAAGGAGAACGAAGACCGGGAGGTCTTTTCAAGCGTACTGACTCACTGTGAATCGATGCGCTGGTATCCTCTTTTTACAGACATCATTTCACGCGGTACCAGCAAAAGCCGGGGAATTGATAAGGTGCTGGAATTCTATGGAATCAAACTGGAAGATACCATGGCTTTTGGCGATGGCGGAAATGATATTCCGATGCTAAAGCACGTAAACCTCGGAGTGGCTATGGGAAATGCTTCGGATACGGTGCAGGCTGCTGCCGATTATGTTACAACTTCTGTGGATGAAGAGGGAATTATGCGTGCATTGCAGCACTTCGGTATCTTATAGCAAGCGGAACCAGTTCAAATAAATCGGGTATGGAGAGGTTCTCATTTCTTTGCAGAAAAAGAAGATTGATATGAGTGTGAAACCCCAGCAGATAAAAACTGTTTGATATCCGATTTGCCTACATACGAAAGCTGCTGCAAATCGGTCAAGCGTTGGATAAAGAGAGCCGGAATAGACAAGCATATAAACTGGCGTTGCGCCCGGCATTTATTTGCCGTGAACATTCTGAAACAAAGGGGCAAATATCAAGACCGTAGCCAGTCTTTTAGGGTACAACGGATTGAAGCATACCGAGAAATACACCCGTGCGGTGGATAAATTGAAAGAGGAAGCAATAAACAGACTACCCGAATAAAACTTTAACCACAAAAGACCTATCTTTGTAACTATGGATTTTGAATCATTAGTAAAACATATCAGTACGATACAGAACACGTTGCAGGCACAAGCCGCACACGCTGTAAACCTCGCCCTTACTTCCCGTAACTGGCTTATGGGTTGCTATATCGTGGAGTTTGAACAAAATGGGGAAGACCGTGCCGCATACGGCGAACAATTGTTGAAAAAGCTTGAACAACGGCTGAAAACAAAAGGTCTGAATGAACGTAGATTCCGTGAATTTAGGCGGTTATACCTTGTTTATCCACAACTGAAAGAACAAGTATTACACTACATCATGGCAGGAAATGAAATTCGGCACACGCTGTCCGCCGAATTCACTGAACCAATTCGGCACTCAGTGTGTGCCGAATTACAAACATCAGAAATACAACATAATAAATGGAATATTCCTGCTGAAAGATTATTCAACAAGTTACCATATTCTCACTTAAAATTCATATCCAAAATCGAAAATCCGACAAAGCGTGCTTTCTATGAGATGGAAGCAATACGTGGCTGTTGGTCTGCAAGAGAACTGGAACGGCAAATAGCGTCTTTATATTATGAACGTAGCGGACTATCAAAGAACAAAGAAGCACTTTCCGCTTTAGTCCAGCAACAAGCAACCCAATTACAGCCTAAAGATGTTATCAACACCCCTGTTACGTTGGAGTTCTTAGGATTAAATGAACGTGCATTGGTAACAGAAAACGATTTGGAGCAGTCCATTCTTGACAACCTGCAACGCTTCCTGCTGGAAATGGGGCATGGATTCTGCTTTGAAGCCCGACAAAAACGTATTTTGATAGACGAAAATTATTTCTTTGCCGACCTCGTATTCTATCACCGCATCTTGAAGTGCCATGTTATTGTGGAATTGAAGATAGACAAGTTCCGCCATGAGTATGCTTCGCAACTGAATATGTATCTGAACTATTTCAAGGCGGAAGTGATGCAGCCGGATGATAATCCGCCTATCGGTATTCTGCTTTGCACGGAAAAGGGAGATACATTGGTTAAGTATGCCACTGCCGGATTAGACCCGAATATCTTCGTACAAAAATACATGATAGAACTTCCAAGTGAGGAAGAAATAAAAGCGTTCATAGCTTCCTCAAATTATTAACCAATCATAAAAAGTAACACTGGCGAAAAGAAAAACAATATTTTTCTTTTCGTCAGTACACATAATGTTCTTATATTACACTTTTATACCATATATTGTAGCCATACATTGTATACATTGCGTAACTTGTACGCGCAAAGATTCCGGAGCCAGTACTTCTACATCCGAACCATACGATAACACCTCCTGAAAGAAGTCGAAGGTGGGTTTCAAATAGAAATCAAAAATCATAAATTCGCTGTTTTTGCTGACTAATCTTTGAGAGTGATGCAGTGGCTTTGTTTCGATGTAGATACCTTGTTCTGTTATGAACTTCAAGCGTATGGTTTCCGATTTTATATCATCTTGCTGCATGATTCCGAAGTTGTCGAAGAAATAGTTTTCTACGTTTAATCCTTCGGGCATGATAAATTTTTGTTCGCTAATATTCACTTCCTGTATTCTGTCAAATGCAAAAACTCTAATCATCTTGTGCTTGTGTGAAAAACCAATCAAATACCACCGCTGCTTAAATAACCTGATAAAATAAGGATTCAGTATAAAGGAATAAGGCTCATCGTTCCAAAACGGTTTATATATCACATTTATACACAGATTAGCCGACATCGCTTCTGTAATAGTTGGAAGGAACGATTCTCCACCGAAAGTCTGTTCCAGCATGATGCGTTGCGACAGATTTTTGCTTTGTTCTATGGTTATAACTGCTGAAAGAGAAGACAATAACCACTTTTTCAGTTGGTCTGATTTAAGTGCATCCGGTTCTTCTATAAGGTATTGGTTTGTTCTTCGGTCGCACGCAATGTCAATTCCAAACAGTTCTTCTGCTTTCCGTTTATATTCTAAAAATGTATTCCGAGAAATGTCTTTTCCGTCATAGTAGGTGGACTTTCTCCAAGCATTGTTTATTTCTTGCCGCGTGGCTTTTCTTTTTAATAAAAGATGAACCAGCCAAATGCAAAATTGAGTCTTCATATTGATGTACTATTGTTTGTTGCAAAAATACATAGAACTTGCTTGAAAAGATTGGGCAAGCTCTATGTATTTTTGCAAAACAAAAGCAGTCCAGTTATTTATACTTCTTATTTTATTGGAGTTTTCGCTTGTTTTTCTTAGCTTTGTGAAGCTAAACATAAAAACAGAGAATATGACATAAAAATAAAAGGAACATATTAACAGAACGTC
>George_p1__coassemble_684_pt1 | contig 16165 bp, 11 predicted proteins | sample George_p1__metabat2_high_PE_044 | metagenome-assembled genome bin George_p1
CGCGTTCTGTCCATTCGAAAGCCACAAACATCGCTGCCAATATCAGCACGAAACCGATTAACAGACCTGTAGATTTCTTGCTCTCAAGATCTGCTTTAGGCGATTTTTTGATTTCCATACTGTTGTTTTTAAATAATTAATAGTATCTCGATTCGGCAAATGTAGTGCTTTTCTTTGAAAAGACAAGGAATCATCCGCAAAAAAATAATAAAAATTAAAGAGAAGAGAGACATTTACCTTGATTCAGAAAGTTTTCTATATCTTTGTTTCACGAAGACAAGATGCGGTTCGGCAATATCTGTACTCCAAAGCAAACTTTTAGTTTCAGATTGCCTCCACCTTTCACAGTCTTTGCTCTTATACATAACATTATAATAAGTTTATCCCAATGAGAAAGATTATTATTGCCATAGACGGATTTTCATCGTGCGGGAAAAGCACGATGGCGAAAGACCTTGCCAAGGAAATCGGTTATATTTATATAGACAGTGGAGCTATGTACCGTGCTGTCACTTTATTCTGTATTGAGCATCACCTTTTTAATGACGACGGCAGTATCCGCGAAGAAGAACTGAAAGTTCAGATGAAGGATATTCAGATTTCGTTTCAGCTTAATCCGGAAACCCAGCGGCCTATGACGTATCTGAACGGGGTCAACGTAGAAGACCGCATCCGCACACTGGAGGTTTCATCACATGTCAGTCCGGTGGCAGCCCTGGCATTTGTTCGTGAAGCAATGGTCATGCAGCAGCAAGAAATGGGAAAAGCCAAGGGAATCGTAATGGACGGACGGGATATCGGAACTGCAGTTTTCCCTGATGCAGAACTGAAAATATTCGTTACAGCCTCTGCCCAGATACGCGCTCAGCGCCGTTACGACGAACTGAAAGCAAAAGGTCAGGAAGCTTCTTTTGAAGAGATTTTACACAATGTAGAAGAACGTGACTACATCGACCAGAACCGTAAAGTCAGCCCTTTACGCAAAGCCGACGATGCCTTGTTATTAGACAACAGCCATCTCTCAATAGAAGAACAAAAAGAATGGTTGAAACTGCAATTTGAAAAAGCAATCCATGCATAACATTGAAATAGATAAAGATTCCGGATTTTGTTTTGGCGTAACCACCGCCATCAAAAAGGCTGAAGAAGAGCTTGCCAAAGGCGAAACGCTTTACTGCCTGGGTGACATTGTGCATAACGGACAAGAATGCGAACGATTAAAAAAGATGGGGCTCATCACTATCAATCATGAAGAATTTGCCCAGATACGCAATGCCAAGGTGTTGCTCCGCGCCCATGGAGAGCCTCCTCAAACCTACGAACTGGCTAAGCAGAACCACATTGAAATCATTGATGCCACCTGTCCGGTAGTCCTTCGGCTGCAAACCAGAATCAAACAAGAATACGATTCCAGTGAACCAAGAGAAAAACAAATTGTTATTTATGGAAAAAAGGGACATGCGGAAGTATTAGGATTAGTAGGTCAAACAAATGGTCAAGCCATTGTCATTGAAAAGTTAGAAGAAGTCAGCCGACTTGATTTCACCAAAGACATCCGGCTTTACTCACAAACTACCAAGTCACTCGACGAGTTCCGTCAGTTAGTAGCCTACATTGAAGACCATATCAGTCCTTCGGCCTCGTTCCGCTATTTCGATACCATCTGCCGACAGGTAGCCAACCGCATGCCTAACATCCGCCGGTTTGCTTCCTCACACGATTTGATATTTTTCGTATGCGGACATAAAAGTTCCAACGGAAAAATATTATATCAAGAGTGTAAAAAAGTAAATCCGAACTCCTATCAGATAGACCGACCGGAAGAAATCGATAGGAAATTACTTGAAGAAGCACAGTCAATAGGAATATGTGGAGCTACTTCAACTCCTAAATGGCTGATGGAAGCTTGTAAAAAAGTTATAATGACCGAATAGAATTGTAAAAAAACAGAAAAAAAACTACAACAATATAAAGACATATTCGTACATTTGCAATGCCAAAAAACATAAATATATAATCGTATGGGAACTATTAAATGTGTCGGTATCCTTACTTCAGGAGGCGACGCTCCGGGTATGAATGCAGCAATCCGAGCCGTAACCCGCTCAGCTATCTATAACGGATTGAAAGTAAAAGGTATTTATAGAGGATACAAAGGGCTGATAACTGGAGAAATCCAAGAGTTCAAAACACAAAACGTAAGTAACATCATACAGTTAGGCGGAACCATCTTGAAAACCGCACGCTGCCAAGAATTCAAGACTCCGGAAGGACGTCAAACTGCTTACGAAACCATGAAGCGTGAAGGTATTGATGCGCTGGTAGTAATCGGCGGAGACGGTTCATTAAGCGGAGCACGTCTGCTGGCTCAAGAATATGACGTACCTTGTATCGGTCTTCCCGGAACAATCGACAACGACCTTTATGGTACCGATACCACCATCGGATATGATACTGCCCTAAACACCATTCTTGATGCAGTTGATAAAATCCGTGATACTGCGACATCACATGAACGCCTCTTCTTTGTAGAAGTAATGGGACGCGATGCCGGATTCCTTGCACTAAACGGTGCTATCGCATCAGGAGCCGAAGCTGCCATCATTCCGGAATTCAACACCGAAGTTGACCAGTTGGAAGAATTCATCAACAACGGTTTCCGCAAATCAAAAAACAGTTCCATCGTATTGGTAGCCGAAAGCGAAATCACCGGAGGAGCCATGCACTATGCTGAACGTGTAAAAAATGAATACCCACAATACGATGTACGCGTAACCATTCTCGGACACTTGCAGCGTGGCGGACGCCCTACAGCTCACGACCGTATCATTGCGAGCCGCATGGGTGTAGCCAGCATTGAAGCCCTGATGGAAGGACAACGCAACGTAATGATTGGTATCGAGAACGATCAAATCGTTTATGTTCCGTTTACCAAAGCAATCAAGAATGACAAGCCGATTGACCGCGAACTGGTGAACGTACTTCACGTACTTTCTATTTAAGGCTTTCGGACAAACCTAACTTATTTATACAAAAAGCAGTATCACCTAAAACGATACTGCTTTTTTCATTTCCACCTCCCCGCTGGAAGCAGTAAAAAAACACTTAGACATTTCACTCAATATACCGAAGCAAATAACAACAAACGCCTAAGCGTTTTCATTCTCTTCCTGCCAGCCTCCCATAAAATTATTTTCCCCACACTCTGCTTTCTAACCCTAAAAAAGATTCCTTCAAATCTTGATTAATTCCGTTTAAATGTCTACATTTGTTAGCAGTGCATTAAATACATACAGCCATGAAAAAACAAGCTGACTATATTAAACGTATCGAAATTAAAGGTCTGTGGGGCAGGAAAAACATTTCATGGGACCTGAGAGCCGATGTAAACATCCTGAGCGGAGTAAACGGAATCGGTAAAAGCACAATTCTAAACAACTCTGTACGCAGCCTCGATGAACTTGAAGGGGGTTCCCTGACCAACGGAGTGAAAGCAGGAGTTTCCTTTGTTTTCTCACCGGAAGATGCCAGTTACATTCATTTCAATGTCATCCGGAGCTTTGACCGCCCTCTCATCAGTTCCGGCTTATTAGAAAAAATAGGGAACCAAAATGTCAAGACCGAACTCGACTGGCAGCTTTACCAACTGCAACGCCGCTATTTAGATTATCAGGTAAATATAGGTAACCGGATTATAGAGTTGCTCACCAGCGGAGTCATTGAAGACCAGGCAAGAGCTGCCGATGTTTCACGTCCGAAAACCAAATTCCAAGATTTGATTGATGAGCTGTTCAGTGAAACCGGAAAAAAAATCATCCGGAAAAGCAATGAAATACAGTTTGAACAAGACGGTGATATCCTCACTCCCTATCAGCTCTCATCGGGAGAAAAACAAATGCTTGTAATTTTACTGACCGTACTGGTGCAGGACAATCAGCACTGCACGCTCTTTATGGACGAGCCGGAGATTTCACTTCACATAGAATGGCAACAACGGTTAATCTCACTAATCCGGAGCCTTAACCCGAATGTGCAGATTATTCTCACCACTCATTCACCAGCAGTCATCATGAACGGATGGATGGATGCCGTAACGGAAGTCAGCGATATTACGACTCACTAAAACTTTTACGCTATGGGAAAAAGACTTACCGAAAACCTTTCTTCCCTGTACATTGGTGCGGCAAACAGCTTAAAGCCCAAACGTGCAAGAAGAAAAATCGTAGCCTACGTGGAAAGTTACGATGACATCTCTTTCTGGCGGTCTTTATTGGCAGAATATGAGAATGAATCGCGTTATTTCGAAGTCATGCTCCCCTCCCAAGACTCACTCGCCAAGGGAAAAAAAACGGTCCTGATGAACCGGCTGGGAGCCCAGCTTGGAAGTAACATGATTGCTTGCGTGGACAGTGACTATGACTACCTGCTTCAAGGCAGAACCCAAACCTCACGCTACATCAATGAATGCCCTTATGTGCTTCAAACCTATGCCTATGCCATAGAAAACTATCACTGCTATGCCGAAGGACTGCATGAAGTATGTGTCATGGCTACGCTAAACGACCACCTGCTGATTGACTTCCCTGCTTTCATGAAAGTTTATTCTCAAATAGCCTACCCGCTGTTTATCTGGTCGGTATGGTTTTACCGCAAACACATCCTGTCAGAGTTTTCTCTTCTTGATTTCTGTTCCTATGTAAAACTGGACCAGGTCAGTACCCGTCATCCGGAAAACAGCCTGCAAATCATGGCCAAGAAAGTAAACAGAAAGCTCCGTGATTTAGAACACCGTCATCCCGATGCCTTGCAGGATATTGAAAATATGAAAACTGAATTCCAGCGACTTGGGGTTTTTCCGGATAATACGTATATGTTTATCCAGGGGCATCACATCATGGATAATGTGATTATGCGACTTCTCATTCCCGTATGTACAGTGTTACGCCGTGAGCGTGAACAGCAAATACATGATTTGGCAGCTCATGACATCCAACTTCACAATGAACTGACTAATTATCAGCGGAGCCAGCTCGGAGTCGAGGTCGTTATCCATAAGAACACAAATTACAAAAGTTCACCTCTTTATAAGAAGATACAACAAGATGTGGAACGCTTTCTGCAACTTCTGCCAAAGAATCCTTCTCGCCCGAACAATTAAATACAAAACAAGCAGTCACCTCAGCTTATGCTCGAAAACAAGCGAAGGTAACTGCTTTGTGTTTAGTGATGTTATGTTTCCTTACTCTATCTCACTTCTGAAAGTAGATGCAGGAAGCCGGTCTTTGTTCATCAGATTAGCACGGGTAAACGGCTGCCACCCATAGCGCACATAACGCGGATGTTTTACCTGGTCGGCAGAAAGATGAACCTTATCACCCACTACTACCGCCTCAGCCGGGAAATACACTCCTTCATATTCTGCCAGTTCAAAGCAAGAGAGCGGCTTCCCGTCAGCCGACTGAAGTCCTTCGGCATACTCAAACTCTACAACAGCTTCTGCTCCGTGAGCCGTAGCCTTTTTAAAGAGAGGTCCGGAAGGAAGCATATCATAATGATAATCCCGGCAAAGCGCCCATCGCGCCAAGCGTTCGCCCACGGGGCGTTTCTCTTTGGGATGCACATCCAGCGAATCTCCCTTATCTGAAGAAACTGCCATTCCGGTATACGGAATTTCACTCAGCAAACGTCGCTGACTGTCACGGAACCAAGGCCATGACGGACGGTTTAAGCTGGACAACTGCACATAGTAAAAAGGCAGTTCCGGATTATTCCAGTTCTTTCTCCAGCCCTTGACCAGCAGTTTGAACAGTTCGCCATGCGCATCCATGTTATGCGCATTCGATTCTCCCTGATACCAGATAACCCCCTTGATGGGATACTGCTGCAACGGAAGGATACCCGCCTCGAACAAATAACAAGGTTCATAAGGATGACGCTTAAACGGGTCTGTACTTTTCCGCAAGTTCAGCAAGGCTCTTTCTCTTGCCCACTTCTGAATAAAATCAGAATGAGTCCAGTCACTCAAAATAGCCGGAAAGTCTTTTTCCAATGAGTTGCGGTCTACCCACGACTCGGTAGTAGAGCCTCCCACCGCATTACAAATCAATCCTACGGGAACATCCAGACTGTCTTGAAGCATCTTGCCAAAATAATAAGCCACAGCCGAAAACGAAGCTGCCGTTTCAGAAGTACACGGCATCCATTGAGTTTCCCGGTAATAAAGCAAATGGTTTACAGAATCAATAGCCGACAAAGGCCATTCGGTAGCATTTGTCTGCCATCTGCCTTTCATATCAAACAAGCGGATGTTAGGATGAGCAGCCTGAGCTATCTCCCCGGTAGCATTCAAAGACTCCTTCAGCATAAACTGCATATTCGACTGTCCGGAGCACAACCAGACCTCCCCTACAGCAACCTTACGGAAGGTTTCTTTCTGCCGGGGAGTCTGAATGGTCAGTTCATACTGATCGCCAGCTTTCAGCGGATCAAGCATCACTTCCCATTTTCCGTCTGTTCCGGCAACCGCTTTTTTCTGCTGCTTCGCTATCGACACGTTTACGGGTGTACCTGCATCGGCTGTTCCATGAATACGCAAAGGCAAATCTCGCTGCAAGACCATGTAATCAGTATAAATAGCCGGAAGTTTCAAGCCTCCATAATCACCGGTAATACCCGAATACACCGTACGAGCCAGTATGCCTGCTCCTTCCGCATTGGGATGAAGCGCGTCGGGAAGCAAAATAGGATAAGCATAGAGAGGCGTATGAAAATCAATTACCTCTGCTCCACTGAGCTGAGCCACAACATCTATCTGAGCCTGAATTTCCTCACGCCACTGACGGGTGCCCGATATAAAGCGCGGATGACGGTCGGCTATGGGTGACAAACGTGCCACGATGATACGGCTTCGGGGATTCACCTGCTTGAACGAATCAATCAGCCTCAAATAATCACCCACAAAATCGTCTCGAAAATCAGGCCAGTTACGCGGGTCGGTATCATTGATACCCAAATGAATCACCACGATATCGGCAGCAAACTGGAGTGCCTGCTGATACTCCTCCTGCTTCACATACGGACGGTGCCCTTTCTCAAGCAACGTAGCTCCTGACTTTCCGAAATTGCCGACTATGTATGAGTCACCTAACAACCGCTGCAACTGAGAAGGATAAGCATCTCTTTCCCTGTTCGCCAGCGTATACCCATAGGTAATGCTATTTCCTACACAGGCAACCTTTATTTTCTCTGCTGCCTGCAATCCTACACAGACCATCCATACCAGACAGCCTGTCAGGAATAGTTTCTTTGTTTTCATTTCTTCAGATAAGGGGTTACGATTTCTTTCCACAACAAATAGCCTTTACCCAACAAATGAAGCCCGTCATTGGTGTACTCTGTCTTCATCTGGCCTTCTTCATCAGCAAAATGAGAGAACAGGTCAATGTATTTCACCTGCTCTTCTGCAGCCATACGCTGAATAAGCCGGTTAATTTCAGGTATCATCTGCCAACGTGAGGTATGTCCGTCAAACATCTTGTATTTCGGAGTCACCGGAAGCACACTCTGTACCAAGATTTCGGTACGGGGAGATTCGTCCTTGATTTTCTTCACAATCCGCCGTACTCCGGCAGCAATCGAATCGGCCGATTCGCCTTGCGGAACATTATTAATACCAATCAACAAGAAAATCTGTGCCGGCTTTCCTTGCGTCAATACAGACAGACGATCGTATACGCCCCACGTAGTATCTCCACTGATTCCTCGGTTTTTCACACGAGGGTTCTGAAACAACTCTCCCCATTCACCCCCGTCAGTAATACTGTTTCCGACGAAAAGAATGTCATCGGCACTCACGGGAAGCTGCTCAAATAACGTAGCCCGCTGGTAATAATAAGTAGAGTACTTACGCTCGGTCTGCCCGAACACACAAAGACTCAACAATAAACTCAACAATAACAAAGACGTTTTTTTCATAATTTCTAAAGTATTAGTTTCTATTATTCTGTTATCTTATCGGCCGAATAAGTAAGATGAGGCAAAGCTTCCTTGCCATCCGGCGTAACAAATACAGCGTTGAACATCCATTTAACCAACCGAGTTTCATGCCCATTGAATTCCCCCACCGGCAGTTTCAAAAGCAACCGGTTCCATCCTTTATGCAAAGTTACCTGCAAAGGCGGACGGGAAACAGCATTTTCATTTTTCAAGGGCACTTCATTGGAACGTTCCGTATGTGTATTTTCCCAAGCAGGAGGAAGTAACTCTTCTCCGTTCAACCATGCCCGGCTACCCTTATAGTCCCAAGTGCCCTGACGGGGCGGCAAGTCGCTTTCCGACCGGCTGTAATTCTGGAACTCCAGCAACAATCCGGCCTGCTGTTCCTGCGGCGAATAAACCCACGTCGATGCATAAGCTGTATGGTTCTTTTCCGGCTGCTCGTAAAATCCAGGAACCAGCGTACCCCACACATGACGCAAATAAACTCCTGCCCCGTAAACCGTACGACTTCCATAAGTCTTTCCTTCATAGGAATAAGTATCCTTCTCTTCCTGTTCAGGAGGAAAAGTACGGGTCAAATCTCCTCCATTCGGGAAAGCATCGGTAATACGCCATACCACATCGGTCTGTTTCACATAAGGAAACGGTTCACCGGCAAAGGTATACTTTTTATGCCAAAGCATCCGCTTTTCAAAGTCAGCAAACTGAGCAAACATCTCACTCTCTTTGTCACGAAGCAAGGTAGTTTCTCCATCAAAATAGCCATATCCTCCGCCTCTCCAGCTACGCTCGGCTAATGCCAGCATGGCAGCATACAGATTATTTTCGGCTGCATTCTGCTTTTCATCCTCTATATAACGATCATTCCAAACTGCAAGAATACTTCCGGCTATCTGTTCATCTCCATGCTCCTGATTATAAATGCGACTGTTATATAAAGCAACGATATCAGCAAACAAATCGAAATGATTGATATAGTGAAAACGGCAGTCAATGGCAGGAATACCCGGCTGAGCCTTTCCGCGGAAACTCCATAACTGGGTCATGTCTATTTCACCTTCCTTGTACTTCCAGCCCGGATTCCACGAAATGACTTTCTTTCCTTTGCTGCGCACATAGTCTACCATTTCAGGAACAAAACGCGGATTGGTAAACTTGACTTCATCGGTTCCAATATGAATATACGGCACATCGAATGTTTCACACACTTCATCCATCAGTTTTTTCAAGATAGCCATTCCTTTCTCACTCTGCATATCGGTGTGAAACGTACGTACAAATGCTTCACTGTGACCGGGCATATCGATTTCCGGAATCAGCATAACATGGCGTTGCTTACAAAATTCCACCAGTTCTTTAGCTTCTTCCTGCGTATAATATTTCCCCGGCATACGCGTCATGTTTTCGGAAGCATTCAGTTCCGGATAGACTTTACTTTCTAAGCGCCATGCTTGATTTTCGGTCAGATGCCAATGGAATACATTTATCTTGAAACGGCTCAGCAAGTCAATTTCTCTCTTGAGCTCAGCCATTGAGATATAAGAGCGTCCCACATCCTGCATCAACCCTCTCATCCGGAAAGCCGGCCAGTCGGTGATTTGACAAGTGGGAAGAAAATATTTTCCATTCTCTTTACGAACTAATTGCTGCAAAGTTTGTAAAGCTCTGTATGCTCCGACCGCAGTAACTGATTTTACAGCAACCTTAGTTTGGGTTATCTCTACCTGATATGCTTCCTCTTGGTTAAAAGGTATAGCAGAAAAGCGATCAACCCGTTCTACCTGAATGGATTTACCTGCTTTCTGGGACATTTCAACATGCATCTCCTTTAACCACTCCTCCCAGGGTCCTTCTTCTTCCAGACAATTCAACTGTACCTCGTCTAACACCAATTGGTCATTGGTATATACCAGTTCCTGAGGATAAGGCAAAGGAGCATAAAAGGAATCTGCTTTATCCTGGCAAGAACCAAGCAAGCAAACCATCATAAAAGTAAAAAGTAAATATTTCATAATCTCTCCAATTGATTCTCCTAAAATTGATTCACCAAAATTACATATTTTAATCGAGTAGAAGGGAAACGAAGTAGTTTTCTTCCTACTTGATTTTCCGACCTCTCAGTTGAGTAGATAAAAGGAGTTTCACCTTAAATCTCTCACAGAACCGTGCGTGAATATCTTCTCAATCTCAGATTCTATCATTTCAACCACAAGCATCTGTGCAATTCTGTCTTCCACTGTTGGAGCACCCAATGGTCTCGTTCCTCCTGCAGGCTTCGGTATCTGAACCAGTCTAACTGGTTTAGGAACATAACTGCCTGAACTCATACGATTCCATAGTTTGTATAAGTTTCTTTTCAAATTACTGTTATATTTCTCAAGTGTGACATTGTCAACACCTGAACCACCTCGATTTTGATTCACACGTTGGTATGCGTAATATAGTTTCCATCGGTCAATATCGAATGGTTTTGCTCCTTGCTTTTGTGTCATCCTTAATGAAATTTAAGTTGTACAATACAATTTCGCTTGAATAAGTTACCCCCTTCGCTCCGTCTCCATTACAGAGAGTTCTTCACTACTACGAGGTAATCCGCCCTGCATCAGACTTCAGTATTTCTACCTTGTGTTTCTTTCACTTGTGTATTTTCCTTTGACATTCTGAAGCAGGTTCCTATGTTCCGACCATTAGCCTACAGACAAATCATGCCGCCTTAACACCGTACATCGAATAAGCAGCAGTATAGGTATCTCTTATTCTTATTCTTATCCAAGGCTTGTGGTGAAAACCAAGTTCTGATGTAGTCTAACGCACATTTCGATGCTTCATCAGCGGTTCACTTCCGTTCATCTTTTGTCTGCCTACCTGACTATTTTTTTATAGCCTTTTAACAAATCGTTCACTACAATATCTTTTCAGATAAAGCAGCACTTACCGGTTTACTACCGGTACCTATTTACCGATAGTGGAATCTGCTTCCATCTAAATGTAGTTTTGAGTTTAAGAAAAACTCTACATAGCACACCACGCATGCGGTTCCGCACGTGGCAGTTCTTTGCTATGGATGCCTTTCGAATACATCGAAGGACACTTCCACAACATCATCTTCAACCATCCATTTGTAGGTCTGCACTCCTTTATACCATTCGGATTCCGTCCTATCTCTTTAAAACATCAACCGTTCCGAATAGCTTTAGGGCTTTGGTTTGTTTGGCAACCTTACCCACGGTTATATGCCGTATATGAAGTTTCTGTCCGTCAGAACAGATATTTGCCGCCAGCTTCTTTCAGATTCCACCTCACGATGGACACCCTTGCTATTGGCTGTATAATTCCCGCTATTAGGGCTCATTAGGGACTTGCACCCGTTAGCTAATACTCATGCCGAGCATACTAAGAAATAGGATGCCCCTGCAGCAGAGGCACCCTATTTCTTTTGGAGTGGGTTAAGAAGGCTCAACCTTTATGCTATTTTACCAGTTGACACACTTGTCGGGATCAGCGTATCCTGGATTCTGTTTTAATGAGGGGTCATTGCCCAACATGGTCTTATCCAACGGCCACAAAACTTTATAAGCTTCGTTTTCTTCCAGTACGGGATAAATCAGACCGTCGTTGGTTTCCATGGCAGCACGTTCACAGAATACGAGGTGCTTGCCACCCTTGGTTTCCTGCATACGGCGCAAGTCCCACCAGCGTTGTCCTTCCTGGATGAATTCCTTGTTCTTTTCAGACAAGATGGCATATTCGTTGTCGGTGAAGCTGCTGGCCTTGTAGCCGTACTTAGCTGCATCCCAGTTTTCGCCGTAGCTACGTTCACGCACCAGGTTGATGTATTTTTCCACGTTGTCATTGTCGCCTTCGAAGTTGGCTACTTCGGCCAGTGCCAGGTAAACCCAAGGTAGACGGTAGAGTACATAGTCACCGCAGTATACACGTTCGCCTACCGAGTTGATGTATCCGATGTTTTTCTGGGTGTGGATACCGTACAGGTGCCAGCCTTCCTTGTTTTCCGGATTCTCATAGCGGTACTGGGCCAGGAAGGTAGCTCGCTTGCGGGCATCTTCGTCATCGAACTGCTTCCACATAGCCAGGCTGTAAGCCATGGACATATTGGTTCCGTTTTTAAGTCCCAGGGGATCGTCCCATTTGGTTCCGTCTTCCAAATATCCGCTTTGACGGGCAGAACCCGTTACGGTAGTGTACAGCCATGAACCGTTGCTGTTGGTTTCTTCGCCTTCCGCATAACGGATGGCCATGATGATTTCGCTGTTTGATTTGTGAGATTTGGCTTCGAACACATCGGCGAAATTGCGCAGCATGCTCAGGTTGTAGTTGCTTTCTACATTCTTCAGATACTGCTTGGCAATGGCCATGTCGCTCGGAGTAGCCTGCTGGTCACCTTCGGTTACCTTTGCATTCCACATGTATACTTCAGCTGCCAGACATTCGGTAGCGGCTTTGTTCCAGTATACTTTGCTGCCTTTACCCAACACGTCAAATCCGTTCTGGTCGCCGAACAGTTCCAGTGATTTCTTCAGGTCGTCCTTAATGAGAGCCATGATTTCGCTCGGTTTCGAACGTTCCTTGTACAGCTTGTTGGGGTCCAATTCACCATCGATTACTTCTACGCCGGTACGCAGGGGCACACCGCCCCAGCCGCGGTACAGGTCGAAGTAGTAGAAGGCACGCAAACCGTGTGCGATGGCCATGCAGTAGTCCTTCTTGTCCTGCGGCATATCGATGTTGGGAGTACGGGCCAGCAGCAGGTTACAGTTGGTGATGCGGCCGAAGATGTTGGCGAAGTTGCTAAAACCCGGCTTGTCTTCGGTAAGTTGGTTTAGACGCCATTCACCGTAGCTGGTGCTCATGCCGTCGTAGGCTGTACCATCCACATAGATGCCGCTTCGGATTTCACCTAACATGATGGTATGGTCCCAAGCGAAGTCGCGCAAGTGTTTGTGCATACCATCGATGTAACCCAATACATGAGCTTCGTTTTGCCAGTAGTTGTTGCTACCGTAGTTGTCCAGCGGTACCAAATCCAAGGAACAAGAGGTGGTAAGGCTGCCGGCTGTTAGCAGGCAGGCGCTCAGTGCTAGAATGTTTTTTATCTTTTTCATAATTTTAATGCGTTTAGAATGTTACGTTAAGACCGAAGAGAATGGTTCTCGGCAGAGGATAACCAGTACCGTGTGTCAAACCATTGCTATTGGGGTCCGGAGTAAAGATGTTCTCCGGTTGTTTGGACGGGATAGAAGTCCAGTAACCTAAGTTTTGGACAGTTACCGACAGGTCTACCTTCTGGCAGTAAGCCTTGGTTACCCATGCCTTCGGCAGACTGTAAGACAGAGAAATTTCGCGGAAGGCCAGGTAAGCACCATTGTACACATTTAGGTCAGATACACGACCAAAGTTGGCTGTACCCAGGAAATCAGCATACTGGTATCGAGGTAGTTTGGCTCCTTTGTTTTCTTCTGTCCAAGTATCGAACACATCAGTTGGGAAGCTGTAAGTACCCTGTCCGCAACTCATGTACCAAGGGAAGGTACCATCATAATTCTTGTAACCGAAAGCAAAGTCCATGGCGGCATACAGGGTGAAGCCTTTCCAACGCATGGTGCTGGTCAAACCACCGGTCCAGTGCGGAGTGGTGTTGCCGAACACTTCCTTGTCGTATTGGTCAATCATACCGTCGTTGTTGATGTCTTTCCATTTCAAGTCACCCGGACGGATCAGGACACCCTTGGAGCGTTCTACATCAGTCAGTGTTTCCCACTTGGCTGGAGTGTACTGAATCTTGTTCTGGCTGTTACCGGCGATGACCATCCCCGATGGATAAGCCGCATTAATTTCTTCGTTGCTCTGGAAGATGCCTTGGTTCACAAAACCGACCAATACACCCGGTTCCTGACCTTCCTGATAGCCACCTACCCATTTCTTTTCATTGCCGTTGCCGGTATAGATTTCCCAGCCACCCTGACGATTGCGTTCGTTGGGGTTATCGGGCAATTTCACAATCTTGTTCTTGTTGTAGGTGATGTTACCACGCAGTTCCCAAGTGAAGTCTTTGGTTTTCAGTACGGTGCCTGAAAGTTCGATTTCAATACCTTGATTGCGGAATTCACCGTTGTTGTTCTTGATAGATGAGAAACCAGTTGAAGGCGGCAACTTGAAGTCGGCATACTTGTCTGAAGTCAGACGGTTGTAGTAAGTCAAGTTAGCGTTCAGACGGTTTTCGAAGAAACTCAGGTCGGCACCTAATTCAAAAGTCTTGGTCTTTTCCCAACGCAGGGTCTGGTTGGGTAATGTACCAATCAAGAAACCGGTGTTGCCGTTGTAGGCATTCGAACTGTAGCTACCCTGCAGGGTGTAGGCACCGATACCGGATGCGTTACCGTTGATACCGTATGAAGCACGCAGCTTACCGAACGATAAGAAGGGCAGTGCATCTTGCACAAATTTTTCCTTACCGAATACCCAACCGGCTGATACACCAGGGAAGAAGCCCCAGCGGTTATCGAGCAAAGAAGAGTAGCCATCGTAACGGAATACCCCGCTAAACAGATACTTGCCCTGATAGTCGTAGTTCAAACGGCCTAGGTATGACAGGATGCGTTGTTCAGAGTGCCAGCTGTCAGTACCACGCTTCCCTTCGCCCTTATCGGTCAGACCTAAGTCACCGAAGTCGTCAGTAGGAGCTCCCGATCCTGTAGCTTTTACACCCTTGGTTTTCAGCTGATAGTATTCCATGCCCAGCATGGCCGAGATGGAGTGGTCACGTTGGATGGTGGTATTGTAGTTCAACACCGCGTTGTAGGTCTGTGAGAAGTCACGGTTGAAATAGAAACTGGTTGAGCGAGTCTTGTTGAACGAGGTTCCAGCCTGGTTAGTCTGGAAGTCCTTGGTTAAGGCTTCTTGTACAGCTTCCGAGTAGTACCAGTTCATCGAAGCGGTCAGGGTCAGGTTCTTCATCAAGTCTATGTCCAGCTTCTGAACCATGGTGAACTTGTCTGTCTGGTTGTCTTCTGTCCACTTTTCGGGCTGGAAGCCTTGGTTGCCATCCGCTGTACCGGGACCTAACAACGGGTTGCCTTCTTCATCTTCATAACGAGCAGTGGCAGGTACTGATAGTGTACGACCGAAATAGTTGGCTTCACTTTCCTGTGATCCTGGCATGCTGTCCCAATTAGCACGGTTGTAGCTAAAGTTAGAGGTAGCTTTCAACCATTTGGTCAGTTTGTATGAACCATTGAAGGTAAAGCTGTAACGTTCATAGAATGAAGTGATAGGAATACCTTCCGACTTGTTGTAGCCTAAGCCGGCATAGTAAGTACCCTTGTCGTTACCTCCGTTAAAGTTGATGTTATAGTCTTGTGTAACGGCAGGATTGTTGAAGTTGAAGTCCTTTACGTTGGTATCCTTGAAGATCAGTTTTTCGCCCGGATTGATGGGGTCGTCCATGACTTGCCAGCCCCTGTTCAGCAGGTAGTCGTATTCGGGTTTATAGCCCATTACGTTCCACTGCATGCCCGGGTCGTTGATGTCATTGCCTGTACCCATCGGTGTCTTTCCAGTCAGGTTGCCTTTCGGAGCCCAGGGTGTGTTGGCATAGGCTGTACGCATCCAGTACAGGTAGTCGCGTGCACCGACGAATTCGTGGGGCAGGTTTACATAGTTCAGACCGAAACGTGCTTTCAGGTTTACTTCGGCGCGACCGTCCTTACCGCTCTTGGTGGTGATCAGGATAACCCCGTTGCTGGCACGGGCACCGTAGATAGCGGTAGCACCGGCATCCTTCAATACTTCCATCGATTCAATGTCTTCCGGGTTGATGTCGCTCAGACCACTTGTACGAATCTGGCGTCGACCATCACCAACGGTTCGTTCAGGCTAGCATCGCCCTGGAAGTTGGTACCCCCACGGAGCACGATGTTGGGCTTGGCACCCGGGTTACCTGAGCTCTGTACGACACGCAAACCAGCTACAGCACCCGACAGGGCCTGGGCAGGGTTCGAGTGTACACCGGTGGTCAGGGCTTCGTTGTTTACCTTTGAAATAGAGTTGGTCACCTTGGTACGCAGCTGCTTGCCACCGTAACCGGTTACCACGACTTCTTCCAGGGTTTGGGTATCTTCCTTCAGAATTACATTGATTGGACTTCCAT
>George_p1__coassemble_12486_pt1 | contig 1818 bp, 2 predicted proteins | sample George_p1__metabat2_high_PE_044 | metagenome-assembled genome bin George_p1
TATTATAAATTAGCAATGTTGCTTATTTAGATTCCTTGAAATATTTCGCATAAGGAATAGTCACAGGCTGACTTCCGTCTTTAGCCGACTCATAATCCAGCATATCTTCACCTGAAATTTTTCCAGGGACTTTATACTTGATAATCAGATTTTCAGGAAGATTACTTTTCTGCTCCTTAAACCAGGTCAAAGCCTCATATAGTCCGAAGTGAACATATTCGAAGCCATCTGAAGATTTACGATCTTTGTTTATATCCAGGTTTTCTGCTTTATGCACCAAATAAAGCACTAAGTTGTTCCCTGATATTGATTTATCCTTATCTTTTTCGCATAACAGCGCAAATTGATGTATGTGAGCAGCCTGCTCTGATGCATCAATCTTACCGTCTGTTCCTTTTTTCACATAATACTGAACCCCCATGAACAAATTGTTCTTATCGAAATATGGGAAGGCTGTCAGTCCGGCTGCATAAATCGGTGAATTAGCCCAATTAGCAGGGTCCATCATAGGTGCAGCTTCTTCTACTGGAGCCATGCCCTGCAAAGTAATAGGCATACGTTTTGAATTTTGCTTGATTGAATCTGGACTATATTGATACTGGATGATTACGAAAGGAGTACTGATGGTAGTTTCAGCCCACTGCTTTTGGTTACCAGGCTCCAAGTTAAATCCTGCTGAATTCTTAAAACTATAATATCCAGCTATACCCGAATTCACTTGTACGAACTCCATTCCTGTAGCAATGTTAGTGGTATCTCCACCCAAGCAAGAGCTAAATCCAAGCATTGCCACCACTGCGGCAAACATAGCCGCCAATTTAATCTTTTTCATGTTTTACGATATTTTATTTAAGTTTTTATTCTATTTCTATCTCACTGCGCTAAGTAAATGAGCCCTTCACAAGAAAACTGCACCGCCTTCGGCTATTTAACAAATATAAACACTAAAAAGACTTGTATTCCAAACCCATTCACCTATTTTTCTTTCACACGATCTCGGCAAACTGTTCCAGATGCTCGTCCACATAACGGGCTATCTGCTCAGTTACCTCCTCTTCCATTTCCATAAAAGCCTCCTCTATGTCATCGAAAGCCTCATATTGCTCATACATTGCCATAAACTCGTCATCCGTACACTCACGCTCTAAGTCATCACGATGCGCATCATAAATCTTTTTCGCCTCATAAATCAGTTTTCCAAAATCCTTCGCTCCGAACAGGCGCATCGCTTTCGCAAAAGGATTGTCAAAAATATAAGGACCGTATCCATTCTGAATCAACTGAATGAAGCCTCCCTCAAGCACTTCTTCCCGGAAAAAATGATAACCTAACAAGGTATGCTGATAACCATTCAGCAAAGGCATCGTCTCTGCACATACCCTACCCGATGTAACTTCAAGGTATTTATCAATAAACACCTTCAAAAAGCCATCCATACCCTCTGCGGCTCCGGCACGTAACGCCTCATCGGTCACTGTAATCTTTGTTTCTTCCATATCGTTCAAGTTTTTGAGTTCTTAAGTCAGGCTGTCTGATTTCAGGCAACAAGCCGGCAGCTTAAAATTCTCAGCCCATCAGTCGCCTGAAAACAATACCGCAGCAAAGATAAAGCAAAAATATTATAAAAAGCGAAGAAAAAGTTTGGTTTATTCGGTTGCATAACAAAATAAAACGACTAACTTTGCCGATGTATTAAGGAATTCCCTCCTTAATAGAAAAAGGTTATGAAACCTATTTTTTATTACCAACTAATAAAACGTAACGAATATGACTTATTCACACGAAGTTGAACACATGTGTGTTGTAAAAAAAGGACCT